>Ga0080006_1151909_pt1 | contig 138166 bp, 143 predicted proteins | sample RS3BMetagenome_FD_69209 | JGI IMG/M metagenome (GOLD analysis project Ga0080006, IMG submission 69209) | Ferric oxide microbial mat and aquatic microbial communities from Rainbow Spring, Yellowstone National Park, USA - RS3B (SPADES... ...
CTGAAGCATTTGCAGACGGGATAGAGGGTATAGGGTTATACCCAAGAAGTTTAAGCGTCTCTGAATTCACAGGGATGATAACTTCCAAAGGTGGATGTTAACATGGTTAACAGAAACCATAACCTGAGATGTTTTGTAGGAATAAAAATACCTCCTAATGAAAAAATCCTAAATTTTCAAAAAGAAATTAAACTCGCTTTTAATGTAAAACTTGTGGAACCACAAAATTTGCATGCTACATTAAAATTCCTTGGTGAAATTGATGAAAAAAACCTTGATAAGATTTTAATAGCACTCAAAAAGCTTGATTTTAAAAAATTTGAGATTAAGATGCATGGAGCAGGCGCTTTCCCAAAAGATGTTTATGCAAGGGTAATATGGATAGGCCTCTTATCGAATGAACTCAATGAGCTTGGCGAAACTGTTTCAACAATATTAAAGGGTTATGGTGATGAAAAATTTTCACCACACTTAACTTTGGGAAGGTTAAAAAATCCAGCAAATATATCAAATTTTATTTTAAAATATAAAAATTTTGATTTTGGCTCATATATAGTAGAGAGCTTTGAAATTTATAAAAGTACGCTCACGCCAAATGGACCAATTTACGAAGAAATTGAAAAAATTTTAGCAAAATAACTTTTATTGAGCCTTTTCTGATGTTTCACTTGAACCCTTTTCACCTGTACTCAATGAAACGTATGATGGGAATTTCTTCATAATTACAATATCCCCTACGGATTTTACCCATCTATATGGAACAAGCACTGGAACTCCATCTTCAACAAGAAGGGGATTTGTCTTTGATATATATAATCCATATGTCACTTGCTGATCGATATCTATTGATACATCCTCAATCGTGCCAAGCAGATATCCCTTGTCCGTATAAACCTCCAATCCTACAAGTTCAGTTACTTCAGTAAGCATATTGATCCCGAATATGGTATCTTCAATCCTTTATTTAAATTTTTATCTTATTAAATTATTTTTTTATCATTTTTATGAAATTTTTAAAAATTTCGTTACCATATTCTGTATTATCTACCTCTGGATGAAACTGGACACCATAAATTAATTCATTCCTGTGCTTAAATGCCTGAATTTTACAGTTTTCAGAACTGGCCAGATGTATAAAATCCTCAGGCAATTCTTTCACCTCATCGTTATGATTTTCCCAAACAAAGAATTTCATGGGTAAATTTTCAAAAAGATCATCATTATCAATAACAAATAATTCAGTTTTACCATATTCTGGAATTTTTGCGGGACCTACTTTTCCACCAAAATTTAATGCAATAAACTGTGCACCTACACATATGCCCAGTACGGGAATTCTAAGTGAAAGATACTCACCTGTTCTTCCCAATTTCTGAACTTCAAAAGAAATACTGGGTGAGCCACCAGATAGAACCAAACCATCTACATTTTCATTAATAAGGATTTGTGGATTAATATCGTTAGGAACTATCTTCGTTTCAATGTCCAGGTATTTCAAAACCCTCCACTCTCTGTGAGTCCATTGCCCTCCATTGTCAACCACATAAATTTTCATTAAAAAGAAAAATAGGAAAGGGTATAAAAAAATTTAGAAAAGTCCTACAATCCTCCCATCATCTGTGAGGTCAATGTTGTAGGCTGCTGGTTCCTTTGATAGCCCCGGCATGGTCATTATTTCACCAAGTATGGGCACCACAAACCCTGCACCTGATGAAATTCTTACCTCTCTCACTGTTACTGAAAAGTCCTTAGGCACATTTATCATTTTTGGATCATCTGATATTGAAGATTGTGTTTTTGCCATGCATACAAATGCATTGTCCATGCCAATTTTCTTTATAAGTTTAATATCATCCATGGCATCCTTTGTGAATATTACTTCCTTGGCTCCATAAACGTTTTTAGCTATTTTTTCTATCTTTATTTCAACCGGATCAGTAATTTCATACATATAGTTTATTTTGGGTTCAGGATTTTCATCTGCAGCTTTCATTACCTTTTTTGCCAGTTCAATTCCACCCTCGCCTCCTTTTTCAAACACCTCAGAAAGTGCCCAAGGAACTTTTTCATTATCTAGAAGTTCCATAAGTGTTGATATCTCTTTATCTGTATCCGATTTGAATTTATTTATTGCCACTACAGGTGGAATACCAAATTTTTTCACATTGTTAATGTGAAACTTAAGATTTTCAAAGCCTTTTCTGACTGCATTCACGTCTTCCACACCAACATCCTTGACACCACCATGATGTTTTATTGCTCTTAAAGAAGCTACAATAACAGTAGTGTTAGGAACAAACTTTCCTATTCTTGTAACAATGTCAAAGAACTTTTCTGCACCCAAATCAGAACCAAAGCCAGCCTCTGTAACAAAGTAATCTGACAGGGGTAAACCAATCTTGTCAGCAACAATACTATTTGTTCCATGGGCAATATTTCCAAATGGTCCTATGTGAACAAAAACAGGAGTATTTTCAACTGTTTGAACAAGATTGGGTTTAAGTGCATTTTTCAATAATGCAGCCATAGAACCGGATGCTTTAATATCCTTAGCATAAACAGGTTTTTTATCCTTTGAAAATCCAACTAATACTTTTTCAAGCCTTGATTTTAAATCCTTGTAATTTTCACTAAGTGCAAGAATGGCCATAATTTCAGAGGCAGGTACGATATCAAAACCATCCTCATAAATAACACCATTTCCTTTGCCAAGACCAACAATGATATGTCTTAAAGATCTATCATTCATATCTATTGTTCTTCTCCAGTTTATTTTTCTTGGATCAATGTCTGGAAGATTACCTTGATATATGTGGTTGTTAATCATTGCTGAGAGTAAATTATGGGAGGCTGAAACAGCATGGAAATCACCCGTAAAATGAAGGTTTATTTCTTCCATAGGCTGAACTGTTGATTTGCCACCACCTGTTGCACCCCCCTTGACACCAAACACTGGTCCAAGAGATGGTTCCCTTAGTGCCAGTATACTTTTTTTACCAAGTCTATTAATTGCCATGGATAGCCCAATGGATGTTGTTGTCTTTCCCTCACCAGCTGGGGTTGGTGTCAGTGCAGTAACAAGAATCATTCTGCCTTTTTTCTTATTCTGTAATTTCTCAAGCAAATCAAGATTTACTTTTGCCATATATTTTCCATACGGTTCAAGATATTCTTCCTCAATTCCTGCTATTTTTGCTATTTCTGTTATTCTTTTCAATTCCAACATTCTTAAATCACCTCGTTGAGCTTTAACTCTATATATTTTAGTTTATTCTTTGATTCATTTTTTATATTTTCAATCTCATTGTTCATTTCTTCCTTGAATTTTTCATCCGATATATTTTTTAAATTGATTTTAACATTCATCAGTGCACCATTTATGGCGGCATCAGAAAAATATGCAGAACAGGCACCGTCGGATACAGCATTTTTATTTCCCTTTTCAACAACGACTGCCGCAAGGTTCATTACCTCAAGGCATAGTTTTGCTGTATTCAATGGAACTTCACAAGCTTTCTTGCTAGCATCTTCAATCTTTAATTTTCTTATATTTATTTCTTCATCTGTATTCTTTGGTAATTTATACGCATCCATAATCTTGTTAAATACTACCACATCCTCATCCATTAATTTTAAAAGCCTATCCCTAAGATCTTTTGCCCTGCTTACAATGTTTTTCATTTCATTTTCATATTCCAAGTACTTCTTTTTCCCTATTGTAAGATTTGCTACCATTGAACTCAATGATGCAGCAACACTGCCCACTAAAGCACTTGCTGCGCCACCACCTGGGGTTGGCGATCCACTTGACAATTCATCCAAAAATTCCTTAATTCCCATACTTTCCATCATAATATTTCCACCTTCCATTATTTTTTTCTCAAGAATCTGGTTTGAAGAGAATTTCTCGAGCTTTAAATAAAAATCTGCAACACCAACCATTGCATCTAATGGTATTAAGCCAACAACTTCTGAACCTACCACATGCACACCATATCTTTCAGCTTCGAGTTTAACGAGTTCATAGGCCTTATAAATGGGTGTCTCCTTATAATTAATTAAATTCATAGAAACCTGAACAATACCACGTTCCTTTAATTCAAAACCCAATGCCCTTACGTTCTTTAGCCCACCTGTTTTTTCTCTCACGCTTTTTGCAATCTTTTTAGCAATTGTAACATCAGAAGTTCCTAAATTAACATTGAATGCTATCAAAAATTCTCGTGCCCCTATTATTGTAGCACCAGCCTTACCTATTTCCTGGGGACCATAATCAGGTTTCCACTTTTCTTCTTTTATATGTTCCTTTAATTGCTCATATTGGAATCTTTCATTTCTTATATCTGGCAAATTTTTTCTCCAATCCACCTTTGACGCTCTTTCATATAAATAAACGGGTATGTTGAGCTCTTTACCTACTTTTTCCCCGAGTTTGTTTGCGAGGTCAATACATTCATCCATTGTAGTTTCAAAAAGGGGCACAAAGGGAACAACATCGGCAGCACCAAACCTAGGATGTGCACCTGTATGCTTTTCCATATCGATTAATTCTGATGCCTTTTTTATTCCATTGAATGCAGCATCGACTGCAAATTCTAGAGGAGAAATAAATGTAATAACACTCCTGTTGTGGTCAGGATCCATTTCTATGTCTAGGATTTTAATTTCTTTTCTAAATAATATAGCCCTAGCTATTTCATTAACAACATCCTTGTTCCTTCCTTCACTAAAATTTGGTACACATTCAACAAATTTCATTCTTTTCGGATAAGGAAATATGAGATAAAAATATTTTTGATTTTAATTCAAAAATTTTTAAGACTTTTATTCTTCAATCCTTGGAGCAAGCAAAAATAATCCTGTTCCTTTTCCATTACAAATTTCAAATTCTATTTTAACAGGATAATCTGTTCCCAAATTTACGGATACATATTCGGAATTTATTGCTTTTATAAACCTCAAAAGATAATCAACAGGATATAGGCTTTTTACTTCTGCATCACACTTAAGCTCTTTAAGAAGATCCTTAGGTATTATAAGTTTTGTAGAATCTTCATCCCCAGTTGAATATAACCTGAATTCTGTTGGTGTTATATGAAGTGTAATATTATCGGATATGTTTTCAGCAACTTTTATACCCCCTGAAAATTGTGCAGTAGGTACAACAGCCTTCGCTGGCAAACCTAGCGAAGGAACCTTTGGGACAGTAATGCTTGATGGATCAATTGTTTGCATTGTTCTGCTCAGATAACCAACTGTTAACAAAAGTTTTGAGTCCTCTTTTTTTATTTCTATCACATCTGTAGAACTGGTATTCTTCAAAAAATCCTTGATCTTTTCAAGATCTATTCCTAGTTCAGTATCTTCATTTAAATCATATTCTAGAAAAGCATCTTTGTTGAGATCAATAACAATCATAGCAACATGTGCCAGATCCACACATTTAACACTCAACCCTTTCTTTGTAAATTCAAATTTAGCTTCTGTGACCAGAGTAAGTAAAAGATCTGTAATTTCCTTTAAATCCTTAACATTCATTTTAACATCCATTTAAGATCCCATAAACTATATCTGCAAAGGATATATTAAAACTTTCTTGAAATCAAGAAGGTATTATTTAAATATAAACAATTTATATTCCTAACCATGGTGAAAATTAGGATTATAGTTAGCTACAAAGAAGGCGTTGAAGATCCAGAGGGCTTGGCTGTTAAAAAAAGCTTAAACCTTTTAAATTTTAAAAATGTAAAGAATGTTAGTATATCAAAATTATATGAAATAGTAATTGATGGTGATCAATCAAAGGCGAAAAAGGAAGCAGAAGAGATGTGTGATAAGTTACTAGTTAATCCTGTAATTCATTCATACAAGATAGAAGTGGAAAAATTATGATCGAAAAGTTAAGTGATAAATATAATGTATATACAATAAAAATAAGATCTATGAACAATAGGCAATTAAAAAGAATTAGTGACCAGATGGGTCTAGCTCTAAGCCTGGATGAAATGATAAGGCTAAGATCTTATTTTAATTACTTGGGTAGAGATCCAACAGATGTTGAAATTCAAGCTATTGCACAGGCTTGGAGTGAGCATTGTTGCTATAAGAGTTCAAAATTTGTTCTAAAAAGATATATAACAGGAATAAAGAGTAGGGACGTAATACTTACTGGTGAAGATGCTGGAGTTGTAGAATTTGATAAAGAACATGCATATGTTTTTAAAATGGAAAGCCATAATCATCCAAGTGCTGTTGAACCATATGGGGGTGCTGCAACAGGCGTAGGTGGAATAATAAGGGATGTACTTTGTATGGGTGCTAAGCCACTAGCTCTTGTTGATTCAATATTTTTCGGAAATCTTGATTATCCCTATGACTCTTTGCCAAAAGGAATAAAACATCCTTTTTACCTTTTCAATGGTGTTGTTGCAGGCATTAGGGATTATGGTAACAGGGTTGGTATACCCAACGTGGCTGGTATTACATATTTTGATAATAGGTTCATAAACAATATTCTAGTGAATGCTGGATGTATAGGAATTGCAAAAAAGAAGAATATAATTAGAAGTATGGTGGATAAGGTAAATTATAATCTTGTTCTGGTTGGTGGAAAAACGGGAAGAGATGGCATTCATGGTGTTACATTTGCAAGCAAGGTATTCAAAACAGGGAAGAATGTTGAAAAAACTGCTGTACAATTAGGAAATCCAATTATTAAAGAACCTTTGATCCATGCCATTTTAGAATCTGTAGAAAAAAATCTAATATATGGAATGAAAGACCTCGGGGGTGGAGGGCTCTCAAGTGTAATTGGTGAAATGTGCCTGGCAGGTGGTGTTGGTGCAGAAGTGCATCTTGATAAAGTTCCTTTAAAGGAGAAGGATCTTTCACCCTGGGAGATATGGATAAGTGAATCACAAGAAAGGATGATGCTTGCCGTTTCAGATGAAAACTTAAACGAATTGATGGAAATATTTTCAATATGGGACTTGGATGCAACTGTTATAGGAAAAACAATCAAAGAGGAGAGGTTAATTCTTTACTATAAGGAATTGAAAGTTATGGATCTTGACACACATTTCATAACATCAGGACCTGTCTATTGTAGGCCTTATATTATTAAATATCCTGCGCAGACAAAGGAAGATTTTATACCACCTGAGCCTAATTACAACAGCATATTTTTAAGCATTCTTGAAAATCCGAATGTTGCTTCAAAAGCATATGTCGTAAGGCAATATGATCATGAGGTAAAGGGGAATACAGTTTTGAAACCTCTGGTTGGCATAATAGGCAATGAAACACATGGGGATTCATCTATAATAAAGCCGGTTGAAAATTCATTTAAGGGAATTGCTATAACATCAACATCAAATCCAAAGTTTACATCCATTGATCCCTATTGGGGCGCCATGTCCATAGTGGATGAAGCTGTAAGAAACCTCGTTTCAGTGAATGCAAATCCAAGTTCATTTGCGGATAATTTAAACTTTGGGAATCCTGAAAACCCAAAAGTTATGGGTGATCTTTATGAAGTGGCTCGAGGATTATCGGATGCTGCTAAATTCCTCAATATTCCATATGTCTCCGGGAATGTTAGCCTCTATAATGAAACAAATGGAGTATCAATACCACCAACTCCAACTTTAATGGCAATTGGAATTTCAAAGGACATCAGAAAAAGTGTAACATCTGATCTGAAAGAACCTGGAAATACAATTTACATAATAAACGAAACATTCCAGGAAATGGGAGGTTCCATCTATTTTGATATGCTAAATTATAAAAGCACTGTAGTCCCAAAGGTGAATCTTGAAAAATTGAAAAAGAGTTCAAAACTGTTATTAAAAGCCATGGATAAAAGATTGATAAAATCATGCCATGATGTTTCTGAAGGGGGTATCTCTGTTACTCTTGCAGAAATGGCTATAGGTGGTGGTCTTGGAATTGAAGCAGATTTAACGGATATAGGAAATTTAAGATCGGATTTTAAACTTTTTTCAGAATCAAATACAAGATGGGTTGTTGAAATAAAAAGTGGTGATGAAAAGGAATTTGAAAAATTGTTTTATGGATTAAATATATATAAGATTGGAAATGTTTTAGATGGAAATGATTTTAAAATTTATGATGGAAACAGGCTTCTTGTTAATCAGTCAATGGAAAAAATAAGGAAACACTGGCAAATGTTCCCTAAGGGGGCTGCACCATGAAAAAGAGTGACATTAAAATAGCCATATTAAGAATTGAGGGAACAAATTGCGAGGAGGAATCTTTACTTGCGTTCAAATTCTTGGGTACCTCCCCAGAGTATGTTCATATTAATGAATTAACAAGGGGTAAAAAAAGGCTTGAAGAATACCATATGATTTTTATTCCGGGTGGCTTTTCTGGGGGTGACTATGTAAGAGCAGGTGCAATATTTGCATCTAGGATGAAGGGTACAATATCTAAGGATCTGAAAAAATTCATAGAGGAAGAAAAAATTGTCCTTGGCGTATGCAATGGTTTCCAGGTTCTTATAGAACTTGGGTTTTTACCTGGTATTGACACTAACTGGAGTGAAAAGCCACAGGCAGGGCTAGCACCAAACATATCAAACAGATTCGAATGCAGATGGATATATGTCAAAAAAGAGAAAACATCCTGTAATTTCTTGAACAATATAAAAAATGGTGATGTTTTTGCAATGCCAATTGCACACGCCGAAGGGAGATTTATGTTCCCAAAAGAAAAGGAAAAAAAGTATTTGCAACATATGCTTGATTATAATCAGATATCACTCAGGTATGTTGATAAAAATGGTGATTATTTACCATATCCCTGGAACCCAAATGGATCGATCTTCAACATTGCAGGAGTTTGTAATGAACAAGGAAATGTGTTCGGGTTAATGCCACACCCAGAAAGGGCATTTTTTAATTATCAACATCCAGAATACCATAGAAATAATTCTGATTCACCAGGTAAAAAGATGTTTATAGGCATTGTAGATTATTTAATAAAAAAATTTTAATCCTAAAAACAAACATTTAAAAATTTATTCTTATTACCGTAAAAAGATTGAAGAATGGAAAAGAGCGGATCAAAATATCCACTTGAATATTTCAAAAATAAAAGAAACTACCGTTGGTATATACTTACAGTAGTGCTCCTAGGGGCTTTTATGTCAGCTCTTGACCTGAATTTGATGAACATTATAAATCCGGAACTTAGGCATGTTTTCCATCAGCCATTGTTCATCGTTGAATGGGCAACTCTTGGTTACCAATTAACACTCACAGCATTATTACCTATACTAGGAAGAATTTCTGATATTATTGGAAGAAAAAAATTTTATAACATTGGTTTTGTAATATTTATAATTGGTTCAGGGATGGTTGGTGTTGGCCTGTCAATGCAATGGATTATTGGATGGAGAATACTCCAGGCCGTGGGTGCAACATTTTTACAGAGTAACAGTATTGCAATAATTTCAGCAAATTTTCCGGGTAATGAAAGGGGAAAGGCCATAGGAATACAGGGAGCGGTTCAGGCAACTGGAATGGCCTTAGGCCCTTCATTTGGAGGGTTTTTAATTCAATATGTATCTTGGAATTATGCATTTTATATCAATGTCCCTGTTGGTATTGTTGGTACAATCCTTGCGCTTTTGATACTTCCTGAATCAAAATCTGAAGCAAGATATGAAAAAATTGATTATGTCGGTGCTGCATTGTTTACATCTTTTCTTGGTCTATTCTTATTCAATTTTTCCATGAGTTCAAGCAAAGGTTATCCTTTAATGCAAACGTACTTATTTTACATTATATCAATAATTCTTCTAATGGCATTCATTTTTCATGGACGGAGAATCAAGAATCCAATCATTGATTTTTCACTTTTTAAAAACATTGCCTATGTAGCTGGGAATTTCGCAGGCTTAATTTCATACCTTCTTATTGGTGGAATAATGTTTATTGTTCCTTTCTATTTAGAATATGTTTTATTTTACTCACCTGCCCTTGCTGGATCACTTCTCGTAATAATTCCTGCTTTTATGGGTGTAGGTACGCCAATTAGCGGTGCTCTTTCAGATAGAATGGGATCTTATAAATTAACCATAATGGGGTTCATTCTAATGACAATTGCAATATTTTTACTTTCAAATGTTTCTAAAAATACATCTCTGTATGAGATTATTTCTCTATTCACTGTCTTAGGTCTTGGCATGGGTGTATTTACTGCCCCTAACAATAGCTCGATTATGGGTATGTCACCTCCTGGTAAACTCAGTCTTGTAGGTGGTTTTTTGAACATGATGAGAAGTCTTGGCCTTATTTTTGGTGTAAGCATTTCAACATTTGTTTACGAATCCTATATTTTAAGTTCCTATTTTGAAGAAAATTCTATGATTGTGCTATCAGCTTTTACCCATGCAATGTTCATCCTATTCATATTTTCAATAATAGGATTGATTTTAACATTTATAAAAAGAAAGGAAACAAAGGAGAAAATTATTGTTTTACCAGAGATCGGATAATCAACTATTTTTCATTTATATCAGGTATAATTTCGATCATATAACCATTAACAATAGCACTAACAAGTTTTGACCTTCCACGTGTTAAATCCGTCCATAATGTTTTCCTAGATATACCCATCTTTTGTGCAGCTTCTTCCTGTGTTAAGTTTTCTACATCAACTAACCTTAAAGCCTCAATTTCAGATAGGTAAACATAAATTTTACCTGCAGGTGTTCTTCCAATAGGACCAAACATCACTACATTGGGATTGAAAGATATCCATCTTGGTCCTCTTCTTCTTCCTCTCCAAGGCATCATGATCCTTTAAATTAATTGATCTTATTTAAATTCTTTTAAAATTAATTGATAAAGATTTTATATTTAAAATGTAATAATCCTTTTGATTAAAGATGGGTATGATAACAAATCCTTCCGTAAGTATGATTGTTGGTCTTATAGAGAGGGTAAGTGATCTAAAAACCTCCGAGGACATTGCACAGATAGATGATGATTTGGGTATTGAAAAATCTGAATTTTTCCATATAATAGATGATGCTGAATCACTCGAACTGGTTAAGGTTATAGATGGTAACATACAGTTGACAGATTTCGGTAAAAAATTTGTAAACTCAGGAATAAAAGATAGAAAAAAATTACTTGGTGAAAAAATAAAACAGATTGAACCATTTAAAACAGCGCTAGAAATATTGGAAAAGGCACATAATAAAAAAATGGAAAAGGATAAATTTCTGGAACTAATGAAGAAAAACTTTTACACAATTGACTTAGATAAACTTTTTAAAATCATTGTTAACTGGGGCAGATACACAAAATTAATTGGTTACAGTATAGATACGGATGAAATATACATTTACAAAGGTGATTAATTTCTGTTGGGAAAGATTAATAACTTTTTCTTTATTGTAAGGGAAGGATGAGAATCAGGCAACCCATAATAGGTGTTTTAGGTCACGTTGACCATGGTAAAACTTCCTTGTTGGATTCGATTAGGGGAACCTCTATTGCTAAAAAGGAACATGGTGCTATCACACAGCATATAGGAGCTACAGAAATTCCCATTGAAACAATTTATGAAATATGTGGGCCTATGATTAAGGAGAGGAATTTTAAGGTGCCTGGTTTATTGTTTATAGATACGCCTGGTCATGAGGCTTTTACAACATTGAGGTCAAGGGGAGGATCACTCGCGGATATTGCAATTTTAGTTATAGATATTAGGGAAAAAATAATGCCACAGACTGTTGAAAGCTTAAAAATTTTAAAAAACTATAAAACACCTTTTGTTGTAGCTGCAACAAAAATTGATCTTATTGATGGTTGGAGGAATTCACAAAATAAGCCATTCATTATTGCAAGCAGAGAACAGAATGATTATGTGAGGGAATCACTTGACAGATCAATTTATGAAATTTCAGAACAACTTTATAATCAGGGCTTTTCATCAGAAAGATATGATAGAATTAGTGATTTTACAAAGAACATTGCCATAGTACCCGTGAGCTCTAAACTGAACATAGGAATCGCTGATTTGCTCTTGGTACTTATTGGTCTTGCGCAGAGGTATCTTGAAAATGAATTAAAGACAGAGGAAGGTCCAGGTATTGGAACGGTGCTTGAAATTAAAGAGGTAAAGGGCTTAGGAAAAACATTGGATGTTATTCTTTATGAGGGTATAATAAGAAAGGGGGACATAATCGTTTTATCTGGAAAAACAAAACCTGTTGTCACAAAGGTCAAGGTTCTTTTAAAACCTAGACCTCTTGATGAAATTATGGACCCACGTGACCCCTTCATACAGGTAAAAGAAGTTTCCGCAGCAGCAGGGATAAAAATATCTGCACCTGACATAGATGATGCTCTACCCGGTGGAACATTAAAGGTAGCATCCATAGATACGCTAGATCAGGTAATAAATGAAATTAAAAATGAATCAAAATTATCAATCAATTTATCTGAAGACGGTATAGTTATAAAGGCAGATGCAAAAGGATCATTGGAAGCTTTGAATTATGAATTAAATTTAATGGGAGTTCCTATTAAAAAGGCTGAAATAGGGGATGTATCAAAAAGGGATATTGTAGATGCTGAAACATCTCCTGATCCTCTAAAAAGAATAATAATCGCGTACAATGTTAAGGTACCTCCAGAACTCCTTTCAGATTCTAAGGTAAAAATAATTGAAAGTAAAGTTCTCTATGAGATAATTGATAAATACAAAGAGATTATTGAAAAGGAAAAGGAAAGAATTGAGGAAGAAAAAAGGGAAAAAATAAACTTCCCTGCAAAGATCAAGGTTTTAGAAGATTTTATTTTCAGGGTATCAAAACCAGCTATTGTTGGAGTTAGAGTACTTGCAGGTACTATAAAGCCAAATTTAAAACTAATGACTGAAGAAGGAAAAAATATTGGTGAAATAAAAAGTATAAGGGATAAGGAAAAGACGCTAAAAGATGCAATTATGGGTCAGGAAATTGCTGTTTCTATTTCAGATGCTGTAATAGGAAAAAATGTGAAACCTGGTGATATTTTATATTCTGATCTGTCCGAGGAAGATGTTAAAAAATTGGCAAATGTAGAATTAACATATGAAGAAAAAGAAACATTAAATGAAATAATTTCTATAAAAAGAAGGGAAAAACCATTTTGGGGTATGTAAATTTATTTAATCAGATAATAACCTGCACTTTTTTGCCTTGCTATTCTTTTCACATAACCTTTGTTCATTAATTCTTGCAAAGCATTATTTACAAGACCTTTACCCATACTAGCGGCCTTCATTATATCATCTGCAGTTTTTAATTTATCTTCTGATGATGCGCCCAGTTTTTTCATCGCCTCATATACTTTCTTTGCATTTGGAGTCAATGTTTCATCAGCCATATTGTATCACCTTCAAAATCTTTATCTATATACGTTATATTTATAAAATATTTAAATTTTTTTAATGTTTTTTAAAATAATTTTATGGAAAATTTTTATAATTATCTTCATCCAAAAAAAGTTTTTATAAGAAACCCTAATACACCTAGTTATTGAGCGATGTTCCATCAAGAGAAGCTCAGGATGTGTAGGATATGGCAAAAAATATGTATGATTTCATAAGCGAGATATGGAAAAGACCAAGAGAAGGCTGGTTAGGTGAATTACAATGGGAAAGAATGATCTCCTGGAGAAAGGGACCTGCTGTTGAACGTGTAGAAAGACCAACTAGGCTTGACAGGGCCCGAGCATTGGGCTATAAGGCTAAGCAAGGGATTATAGTTGTAAGATCAAGGGTAAGAAGAGGAGGTCTTAATAAACCAGCAATAAGGGCAGGTAGAAGACCTAAGAGAAGGGGAATTTTGAAAATAACAATGAAAAAGAATCTTCAACGGATTGCAGAAGAGAGGGCAGGAAAAAGATATCCCAATATGGAGGTCCTTAATTCTTATTACGTTGGTGAAGATGGCCTATATAAATATTATGAAGTAATTCTTGTTGACAGAAATCATCCAGCAATACTCAGTGACAAAAATCTGTCCTGGATTGCACACCAAAAAGGCAGAGTATTTAGAGGAAAAACATCTGCAGGTCAGAAAGGAAGAGGCCTTAGAAAATCAAGAGGCATTTAAAGTTAAATGAAAATTTTACAAATTTCTGACCTTGCGCCACCTCACATAGGTGGTGTTGAAAAGGTTGTCTGGAAATACGGAAAATTGCTTTCAGAAAAAGGGAATAGAGTGAGTATACTTACTTCTAGGCTTCAATATACAAAAGATCACGAGTTTATAGAGAACATTGAATACATAAGGGTTCCAAAATATGCTCTTGCATTTCCATCCCTTTATACAAATGATTTTGATATTATTCATTCACATTCATATTTTTCATTCTTTGGATTGGGTTTAGAGAAAAAAATTAAGGGAAGTGTCATAATAAAGCATATTCATAGCGTATATGAGAACGAGCTTGAGAATTTTACAGGATGGTCATTTTCAAGAATTTTTTCTCTTTTTGAAAAAACACTTTTAAAATCTGACTGCACTGCTATCATAGTTCCAAGTGAATTCACAAAAAATAAATTAATTGAATATGGTATAAATAAGAAAATATATGTAGTACCACACGGTGTAGAATATTCCAACTTTTTATCAAAAGAAAGGGCTAGGGAAATCTTAGAAATTCCAAAGGATAAAAAAGTAGTGGGTTTTGTAGGAAGAATGTCAAAGGGTAAAGGGCCTCAGGACATAGCAATGATATGGGCACAGGTTATGAAAAAAATCAAAGATGCAACCCTTGTTTTTGTGGGCCCAGAACCGGACATTAAAACATCTGGTATAAAGGGAAATACAGATGAGGTGAAAAAAATCCTTAAAGCATCAAATTCTATTGAAAATGTAATCTTTGCAGGAAGAGTAGATGATGATAAAATGCCTATATACTTTTCATCGTTTGATGTCTTTGTCTTACCAAGCATAAATGAGGGTTTTGGATTATCTATTTTAAATGCAATGGCAGCGGGTGTTCCTGTGGTAGCGTATAATAATAGTGCAATTTCAGAAGTTGTAAATGATTCCGGAATCCTTGTACCTACGCATGACATTAATGCCCTTAGAGATGCAATAATTTCCTTACTAACAGATAAAAATTTATATTTGGAATATTCAGAAAAGGGGAAAATGAGGGCATCTAAATTTACCTGGGAAATTGCTATTAAAAAGCTCTTAAATATTTATTCCAATTATGTATGAGATTTTTTATATTTTAAAGCGTTCAAAACAAGACCGTAATGAAGTTTTGATGGGTTTAATGGCCTGCTTTTAAATTCAGGATGGTATTGTGATCCCACGTAAAAGGGATGATCTTTCACTTCAAACACTTCCATTCTTCTTCCCGTCTCATCCATGCCAGTGAAAATCATTCCATGATCCTCTATTTCTTTTATATAATCTGGATTTACCTCAAACCTATGCCTATGTCTTTCATATATAATTTCTGTACCATATAAATTTTCAGTAATGCTCCCTTTTTTCAGTATCACTTTCTGCGATCCTAATCGCATTGTTCCCCCAAGATTATCTACATTTTTTTGCTCAGGCATTAGATCTATGACAGGATGCTTTGTATTGGGATAAAATTCTGTGCTGTTTGCATCTTCGTAATTTAATACATTTCTTGAAAATTCAACTACAGCCATTTGAAATCCCAAACAAATGCCTAAGAAGGGTATTTTATTTTCTCTCGCATATTTTGCAGCCAATATTTTACCTTCCGTACCTCTTACTCCAAATCCACCAGGTATTAAAATACCGTGAACACCCTCGAGATTTTCTTTCCCGTTTTCAAGTGCTTCAGAATCAATCCATTTCAAATTTATCTTTACTTCAAGGGCTGATGAAACATGTGTAAATGATTCTATGTGACTTAGGTAAGAATCCTTTAGATGAATATATTTCCCAACAATTGCTATTGTAACCTCATCCTTTGGGTAATAAAGCTTTGAAAGAAATTCCTTCCATTTTCCTAGATCCGTTTTTGTGCCATCTATATTAAGCTTTTTTTCTATGTATTCATCTACCCTTTGTTCTTCAAACATAACTGGGACTTCATACACAGACCTTTTTGCATCAGGTGCACTTATAACCGCTTCAAGAGGCACATCACAAAAATCTGATATCTTTTCCTTTGCTTCCTTTGTTAATGGTATTTTGCATCTGCCTACAATCATGTCAGGCTGTATACCTAAAGCCCTTAACTCCTTTACACTGTGTTGTGTTGGTTTTGTCTTCTGTTCTCCAACAACATCGATTATTGGTACAAGGGTAGTGTGTATAAATAATCTATTACCTTCTCCAAGCTCTCTACCTAATTGCCTCAATGCTTCAAGAAATGGCATAGATTCAATATCACCTACAGTTCCTCCAACTTCAACTAAAACAACATCTGCATTTGTAAGATTAGCTACCCTTTTAATTCTTCTTTTAATTTCATCTGTTATGTGCGGTATTATTTGCACCGTTTTTCCTAGGTAATCTCCCTTCCTTTCTTTTTCTATAACTGACTGGTAAACCTTTCCGGTTGTAATATTATTTTCAGTGGTTAGTGAAATGTCCAAAAATCTTTCATAATTTCCTAAATCAAGATCAACTTCTGTGCCATCATCAAGAACAAATACTTCACCATGTTGGTAAGGATTCATGGTACCTGCATCATAATTTATGTATGGATCAATTTTTATTACTGTTACTTTTAACCCTCTAACCTGTAACAATTTGCCTATGCTAGATGTGGTAATACCTTTTCCTAAACCTGAAATAACTCCACCTGTAACAACTATTAACTTCATGCATACTAATATTGTTATCCATAAAATAAACCTTTTTGAAATTTAATTTTAAAATAAAAAAATTATTTGCCAACCATTTGTGCAATGGTTGTGTTTATGTAATCCGCCATGTTCTTTTTCAGATCCGTTCCCCCTGGATAGCCCTTCGGCATGAAAGAGAATTCGATTGCATAGCCTGTAATGCCTAGACCGTTTAGTGAAACAGGTACCTTGCTTGTTATGTTCACTTTACCATTACTGAACCTTGATAGACCTGATGGCTTTGCAATTATGCTACTAATGTTTGATAAATCAAGAATGAATGATCCTGGCTCTGTAAGCTCCTGCTGTATGTTCGATAGATCTACCTTTGTCATTTCCTTTGAAACCATGCCCCCGAATATCCCACCTGCTAATGCTCCTGTTATAGCGGTTGCCTTTTTACCTTTCGATGCAAATATGAAGTGCTTGTCCGTTATGACTATTGACCCAGAATATGGTATTGTTGATATTTTTCTGCCATCAACTGTGGTAAGGCTTGCACCAGGAAGATTCAAAAGAATCATTTCACCCTGACCTATGCCCTGCATGCCCTGAACCTGAGGTGACTGTGGCTGAACATTCTGATTCTGCTGGTTAACCTGGTATGGAATATTCTGATTACTCATCTGTGTTTGTTCTTGGTATATAGGTCCTGGATAAGGACCTGGGTACTGTTGTTGAGGTGGTGGATAATTGGGTGGCGGACCAGGAGGTGCCTGTTGACCGTAATAACCTGGTCCTTGACCATATTGCCCTGGTTTTTTGCGCCTCATTAAAATGAAAAGAATAACAATAACAACTATGATAATAATCACTATTAAAATTATCAAAAGCCATGGAAAAGGTGAAGATTTTGATACATTTAATGGCACAACCAGTGATTTCCCTTCTACATTTATTGTTCCAGTAGTGTATTGGGCAGAATAACCTGGTGGCAATGAAATTTTGTAATTATAAGTACCATTCTTTACTATAAATGTAATGGATGTTCCAGTGGTGTTTTTTGTTGTTCCATTTAACGTTACTGACCATGATGTTCCTGTTGGAAGACCTTTCTCTTGGAATATGATGAAATATTCATTCTGTTGCGTCTGAATGAAAATTACATATTTTGTAATGCTTGAACCAGACACCGTAATTGTTCCAGAATACTGTGCTGTTGAATATCCTGGAATTTGTTGAATTGAATATGTGTATGTTCCATTTGGCTCGTAAAAAGTTATTGATGTTGTAGTGGATGTATTTTCAATTCCATTTAATGTTACTGACCATGATGTTCCTGTTGGGAGCCCTGATTCTGTGAATGTGATTGTGTATAAGGATGTGGTGACAGATGTAAATGTTATTGCCTGATTCACATTTGCGCCTTTAACAGTTATGGTTCCTGAGGATGGCGATACTGTATATCCTGATACCGATCCTACTGTAAAGGAATATGTTCCATTGACCTCGTTAAACGTTATTGTGTTTGTAGTAGAAGACTCTGTGTTTCCGTTCAGCGTTACTGACCAAAATGTTCCTGCAGGTAGACCACTCTCAGTGAATGTCACATTATATGTCATTAGAGTGAATGTAATTGATATATTCACATTTGCTCCATTTACTGTGAATGATCCAGATGATGGACTTGGAGCATAATTCTTATTCACTGTTGCTACTGTATATGAATATGTTTCATTTGGCTCATTGATTGTTATTGTTGTGCCTGTTCCAGAGAATGATTGTCCATTGCTTAAATTAACATACCATGTTGTTCCTGATGGAAGACCTGTTTCTACGAATGTTATCTTATAAAGTTCTATGAAATTTGCTGTTTCTGTTATTGGACCATTAATTGTTATAGAGGCAGGATTATTAGTTCCGGAATAACTACCATTTCCTGTTCCCGACCATGATACAAATTCAAAATTGCTATTTGATATTGCATCTATTGTTACTGATGATCCTGCATTGTACCAGCCACTTGATGGTGATACTGTTCCTCCATTTGATGGACTTGCGATCATTGTTAAATAATATTGTGTTGTATATGGAACATTCATGTTTATGTTAGTTCCATTGACTGTTAATGTCCCTGTAGATTGTGATACTACATATTGTATTCCAGTACCACCTGATATTGGTGTCTTTATTGTATATGAGTATGAGCCATTTGGTTCTGTAAATGTTATTGTATTTGTTGTTGAATTATGTGTTGTTCCATTCAATGCTACTGACCATAATGTTCCTGATGGTAATCCTGATTCTACAAATTTAACGGAGTATGTAACAATAGTAAATTTTATCAAAATATTTAAATTAGCTCCATTCACAATAAATGTTCCTGATGATGGGCTTGGCTTATACCCTGGAACTAGACCAATTTTATATGAATATGATCCATTCGGTTCAAAAAATGTTATATTTGTTTTATTACTTAAAAGGGATATGGAATTAACATTTACAGACCATGATGTTCCCGATGGTAATCCAGATTCTATGAAATTTGCTGTGTAAAGGTTTGCAAATGAAATGCCCATAGGATAAATTCCAATAGGATATGATGAAACAGTATTTGTGGAAAGATTAATTATAGATATATTGTTCATACCATTGTCCGCAACATAAAGGCTGTTATTTTCAGGCGAAAGATATATGCCAACGGGATATGCATTTGATGGTAATGAAATACTATAAGATTTTGTGTTTGTTGTTAAATTCAGCACAGATACTGTGCTGTTGGAGTAACTAGTGACATAAGCATTATAATCTCCTGGGCCAAGGGCAATGCTTGAGGGATCCCAATCTGTTGAAATGTTTTTCAAAATGGAAAATGTTTTTGTACTTATAACAGAGAGATGACTGCCATAATCTATCCCTGACTCATAATATTCATTTACAAGAGCATATAAATAATTGCCATTTGAAGAAATTGCTAATCCATTTACAGGATAATTAGAAACTGTAATTTGCTTAAAAAGAGACATTGTATTGAGATTTATAACAGATATATTTCCATCGGCATTACTCACATAAGCAAATGTATTGTTCGGGCTAAAGGCAACTCCATCGGGAATGCTTGTAGCATATGCTGATGATAAATAACCACCAGGATTCCCGCCTACGTTAACAATATAATTTGTGTAAGTTTTTGTATTTATTATATTCACAGTTCCACTAGCACTATTTCCGACAACAACAAACAAACCATTTGGTGTTATTCCTATTGACCCTGGCGAATTACCAACATTAATAGATTTTATCACAGTGTTTGAAGCAGTACTAATCACAGATACATTATTACTGTTGTAATTGGAAACATATATATAAGAACCGTTAGGTGATGTTACGATTCCAAGAGGTAAATATCCTACAGTAATGTTCTGTATAATCTGCATTGTTTCTCTGTTAAAAACAGTTACAGTATTAAAATATGTACTTCCATCTGTGACATATCCATACTTCAATTCACCTGAAACCACACTCGGGTTAATTTTACTTGGAATATTTTGTTTTTGAACATTTATGTTGCTGAATGCTGAAAATACTACTACTATTACTAAAAATAATATAAATAATCTAAATACCCCTTTTTTCATAAATATCTAATATTTTAACAATATATAAATTTTTTGAATTATTTTGCATTGTTGAATAATTATTTAAAAGTATTTGAAGCACGTATTTTTAAAATTTAATTTATAGATATAAAGAAAGTCATTGAAATACTTTGATAAACTAATTATTGAATGATAATCTTGATAGAATTATTCAACAAAGCATAATTATTTTGCTGTGATGAAATGTTAAGAAGATAAAAAAATATATGATAGAAAAACGTATTAAAGTTTAAATTGATATAAGAATCAAGATTCACTCTCAATAGAATATCCTCGTTTACTCAACTGGCAGAAAGTGCCGTCAGATTGATTGAGGTATTCTATTGGGGAAAGGTGGAATAAATCCATAATGAGGGTAAAAGCCTCGAATAGATGTTTCACCGATTAAGAAAAAATATATAAGGCATTAATCCATTATTGCCATTCGTAATCTCTTAACATAGATGAGTAATTCTTTTTAATCATTTATTATTCGTATTTTAGGAAAGATCATTTCTTTCATCAAAATTAGTTAAATTTTATTGTATTTTTAAGCTTCAGTAATAAATTGATTATTGTAATTATTTAACAAACCAGAATTATTTGGTTTTTACGGGAGCTACTCCTCAGCTGAAGCTTTGTAGCTTTTTGTTTCAAAAAGCGAAATCTGCCTATATGAATATATACCATATAAGCCACATGTGCCGATCTCCAAAGGCGTAGATTCGGACTGCACAAGCCATACTTTTATCAACCTCATTTTCCTTATGTTCTTGAATGCATTTTCAAAGAAGACTAAGTACATCTGCAGCGATTGAAAATTGACTTCGCAAAGCCATGGATATTTCTTCTTTAGTATTATGAGTATATTCTTTGTATAGAGGCATGTCAGTAATGGCTTCTCTATATATTTATGTGTTATATACCATCTGTCCGTTCTTCTAGAAAGTTATTGTAAAAGAAACCACTATCATAATTTATTGATATAAAATAATATTTATAAAAATTTTTCTCATATAAGTTTAAAAATAATCATTTTTCTAGTACTATAAAAAATTTTAAAAAATTAAAAATAATTTCCTATTACATTACTTAAGAGCTCATACATATCAGCATTTTCTTTCATTATTTCTAAAACTGAAAATATAGGGAACAACCTTAGATATTCACTTTTTTCAAAAAGTGTTGATTTCCTTATAATTTCAAATTCCTTTACTATGTTAAACATAAAGAAACTCATAATCAAACCAATGTCTTTAGATTCACCTATTTGATTTTTTATGTAATAAGCGAAAAGGTCCTGGCTTCCACCTTCCTCTTTTTTGTTAAGAAATCCTACTAGATCGTCTGCAAATTGATAAGCAATTCCTAATGCCATACCATACCTTCTTGCATCATTTATGAAATCATTGTAATTCTTTGATGTCAATGCTCCAATCTCTGCTGCTCCTTCAAAAAGAGATCCACTTTTTAATGCTACTAATTTTCTATAATCTATTTTTGACCAGTTTGATGGATCTTCAGCAATGATATCAAGATATTCACCATAAGAGGCTTTTGACCATGTCTCAAGACCTACTCTGAAAAATTTTTCACCTTCTTTCCGTGCTATGTCAAGCGACTCAGATATCAATATATGAGGTAGAATAACAGCCTTTTCTATTCCATATTTTTTCCATAATGTAGGTTTTCTTCTTCTTTCAACACTTTTATCTATAATATCATCATGAACAAGGCTAGCTGCATGACCAAGCTCGGCACTTATAGCAAGTTTCATTGCTTTTTCATAATCCCCCTCAAGGGCCTCAGATGTAAGCAATAAAACTATACCTCTAAGCCTTTTTCCATCAATAACAGCATATTTAACAAGATCGTAAATTTCATCACTGTACCTTTTCTTTATATATTCTTCAATAGCTGAATCAATTTGGTTTTTCTTTTCAGTTAATTTCAATATTAGATCTCCAAACTCCGGCAATTCTCATCACTAACCAGAGTAATATCATTGAATATTAAACATTTTCCAAAATTGAAATAATTTCATAAAAAAGATTTATAATTGAAAAAATTTCATTTATTTATTCCAACTAACCTAGATGCCTTGAACTTTACCCCTTTTTTAATTAATTCCTGTGAGGTTTCATATCCTGCATCAGCATGCCTTAATATACCTATGCCTGGGTCTGCATTCAATACCTTTTTTATCCTTTTTTCAGCTTTTGAGGTTCCGTCTGCAACAATTACAAAGCCAGCATGGATGGAATTGCCTATTCCTGTACCACCACCATGGTGCACTGATACCCATGTTGCCCCAGAAATTGCATTTAGTAATGCATTCAAGATTGGCCAGTCCGCGATCGCATCACTACCATCCTTCATTGCTTCAGTTTCCCTATAGGGTGATGCAACAGAACCTGTATCGTGGTGATCCCTTCCAATAGCAACAGGTGCAACAAGATCGCCATCCTTTACCATGTCATTAATTAAAAGACCTATCTTTTCCCTCTGACCATAGGATGCATAACAAATTCTTGCTGGAAGACCCTGGAACTTTACCCTTTCCTTAGCCAATTTTATCCATTTTACAAGATGTTCATCATTTTTGAATTCCCTTATTATTGCATCATCTATCTTGTAAATATCATCTGGTTCTCCGGAGAGAGCTAACCATCTAAAAGGGCCTGAACCTATGGCAAAAAGATCCCTTATGTATGCTGGTACGTACCCTGGTATTTCAAAAGATCTCTTGCAACCTCCTTCTTGCGCTCTTCCCCTGATGTTATTTCCATAATCAAATACCTTGGCTCCGTGTTCTTTAAACCATAATATTGCATTTACCTCTTTTACAATGGATTTATAAACATCTCTTATGTACGATTCATGATCCTTTTTGGAATATTCCATAGCTTCATCAAACGTGTAACCTTCAGGTATATAACCTACATTTAGATCATGTGCGGCTGTTTGATCTGTTACTACATCAGGAACAATATTCCTGTTCATTAACTCTGTATAAATGGTTGCAGCATTTCCAAGAAGACCTATAGATATAATTTTTCCATCATCTATAGCCTCGTTCTTAATCTTCAGTGCTTCATCCAAAGAATCCGCCCTAATATCAAGATATTTGCCTTTTATCCTTCTTTCTATTTTTCTTTCATCAACTTCAACTATTATACCAATACCCTCATTCATTGTTATTGCAAGAGGCTGTGCTCCTCCCATTTCTCCAAGCCCTGATGAAAGGACCCACTTCCCCTTTAGAGTATCCTGGCCGAACTCCTTTCTAGCTAATGCGGATAATGTTTCATATGTGCCCTGAAGGACACCCTGTGTACCTATGTATATCCAAGACCCAGCAGTCATTTGACCAAACATGGTTAAACCTTTTCTTTCCAATTCCCAAAATATTTCATCTGTGGCCCATTTTGGAACAATCTGTGCATTTACAATCAAAACCCTTGGGACATCCTCAGCAGTTTTAAATATGGCGATAGGTTTTCCAGATTGGACCAAAAGAGTTTCATCATTTTCAAGTTCTTTTAACAATCTGACTATTTCATTAAATGAATCCCAGTTTCTTGCTGCCTTTCCCTTACCACCATAAACTATGAGATTTTCAGAATCTTTAGCAACATCTGGGTCAAGGTTATTCATCATTAACCTAAGTGCTGCTTCCTGCCCCCATCCCTTGGTATTTAATTTATTGCCTCTAGGTGCATGGATTTCAACCATCAATAATCACCAATGATGGCATAAACTCCCCCCTATTAAAATTTAACCAATCAAAAATTCTGGCAAAATTCATATACTGGATAAAGTTTATGTAATGACACTACAAATAAAAAGGGATTAATTATGGCAGAAAATAAGGATTTCAAATACATTGTTCGTTTAGCGAATACAGATATAGATGGTAATAAGCCTGCAATTTATGGTTTAATGCAAATAAAAGGTATAGGTTATAGGGTTTCTGAAATTCTTTTAAAAAGTGCTGGAATCCAAAAAACAAAAAAGATTGGTGAGTTAAGTGATGAGGAGATCGATAAATTAAAAAAGGCATTAGATAATGCCTCACAGATATTACCTTGGTGGGGAGTAAACAGAAAAAAGGATTTCTTCACGGGTAAAAATATACATCTCATTGGATCAGATCTCGATCTAGCAGTAAAGGACAATATAGATTTACTTAAAAAAATAAGGGCTTATAGGGGGATAAGACATGAGAGAGGCTTGCCAGTCAGAGGCCAAAGGACAAGATCGAATGGTAGGGTAGGCTTAACAGTAGGTGTTGCAAAGAAGAAAGAGGTGAAATCGTAATGGGGGATCCCAAATTTAACAGGAAAACATATGAGAAGCCAAGAAGACCCTGGGAAAAGGATAGGATTGATGATGAAAATAAGATTTTATCAAGGTATGGTTTAAAGAATAAGAGAGAATTTTGGAAGGCACAGTCAATTTTAAGAAATTACAGGGCTCAAGCCAGAAGATTGCAGGCTTTGATCAGATATAATGACCCTCAGGCCCAGAAAGAATTAAAACAGCTTCTTGATAAATTGATAAGTTATGGTTTTCTCGATCAATCAAATGCAAGCATAGATGCCATCCTGACATTAACGCTTGATAATATTTTGGATAGAAGGCTTGAATCTCTGGTATTTAAGCTTGGACTTGCAAATACACCGAAACAAGCAAGGCAATTTATAACCCATGGGCATATTTCGATAGGTGACAGAATAATTTCAATCCCTGGATATATGGTAAAGAAGAATGAAGAAAATTTAATAAAATATAATGAATTTTCACCATTGAGCAATGAGCTTCATCCAATGAGGCCTAAACCCAAGGAGGAAGTTCAATGACTAAAATTGCAGTTGTTAATATTTATGCATCTCATAATAATACGATAATTACAGTTACAGATATAACGGGTGCTGAAACAATAGCAAAAGCATCTGGAGGAATGGTTGTAAAGGCTGACAGAGATGAATCATCTCCTTATGCAGCGATGAAAGCATCAGATATTGTAACGGAAAAGTTAAGAGAAAAGGGCATTAATGATATAATAATAAAGGTAAGGGCACCGGGAGGCAGCAAAAGTCATTCAACTGGACCTGGTGCACAGGCTGCCATAAGGGCACTTACTAGAGCGGGGTTTAAGGTCCTTAGAGTTGAAGATGTAACACCAATTCCACATGATGGTACAAGAAGAAAAGGCGGTAAAAGAGGAAGAAGGGTTTAAACCCTGGAGGTGAAGGGTAATTTCCCATTCCATATGAAGCTTAATATAATAGAATTGCAAGATAGATACATAAGGTTTGAGATTGATGGGATTGATTATTCTATAGCAAATATGCTTAGAAGAACTCTTATAAATGATATACCAAAACTTGCAATTAAAAATGTTACATTCCATTTAGGATCAATACAAAAAATAGACAAGGATGGAAAAGAACATACTTATAATAGCTCATCACCACTTTTTAACGAAATTATTTCACATAGGCTAGGTTTAATTCCATTACCCACTGATCTTAATATGAAGTTCAGAGAGGATTGCTCCCATCCACCAGATCAGGCTTGTCCTCTATGTACAGTCACTTATACACTAACAAAATATGGACCTGATACTGTTTATTCTGGGGATCTAATTCCTGTTGGGGATCCTTCCTTTGCACCAATCGAAAAAGGGATACCAATAGTCAAATTGAATGAAACTCAGGCTCTTTTAATAGATGCGGAAGCAATAATGGGAACTGCAAAAGAGCATGCAAGATGGCAAGTTACAAGTGGTGTTTCATACAAATATCACAGGGAATTCTTAATACCTAAAATAGAGGGGGATATAATAGAAAAAATAAAAAAAGATTGCCCCAAGAGCATAATAAAAGAAAATGATATGGGTCTTCTAGTTACAGATGATATACCCTGCAAGCATATCGCATCCCTTTATAGGCTTGAAAACATAAAGATCACAGAGGATGATTCAAGGTTTATCTTTCAGTTTGAAACTGATGGCTCTTTAACTGCAAAACAAACATTGCTATATGCAATAAAAAGGTTGAAAGAAAGAACCTCAAAGATAAGGGAATCAATAACAGTGTGATTACATGAATGAAAGAAAAGATTTTCTGGACAGATTAAAAAAGGTGGAAGAGCTTAACAGGTTGGGCATAAATCCATACCCACATTATTTTCCTGTTAATGCAACCATAAAGGAAATTGTACAATTTCCAGAAAATTATATGGGGAAGAATGTATCAATTGCAGGGAGAGTAATGGCATTAAGATACCATGGTAAGGTCGGTTTTGGTGACCTTTCCATGGATAATTATAAGATTCAGCTTTTTTTAAAGTTTGAAATTTTAAATGACAAATATGATTTTTTTAAAAAATTTGTTGATAAATCAGATTTTATTGGCGTAAATGGGGACATTGTTAGGACTGATAAGGGTGAGTTAAGCATACTTGTAAAGGAGTTTGTGATTCTTACAAAATCACTTTATGATCTACCACATGCATGGTTCGGTCTTGAAGATGTTGAAACAAGATATAGACAAAGATACCTTGACATGCTTTTGAACAGAGATGTTTTTGAAATATTCAGGAAAAGATCAATTATAGTTAATGAAATAAGGAAAACGCTTGAGGAAAAAGGTTATCTAGAGTTTGAAACGCCCATATTACAGCCTGTTTACGGTGGTGCAAATGCTAAACCTTTCATTACACATGTTAATGCAATAAACAGGAATTATTATCTTAGAATCTCTGATGAACTTTATTTGAAAAGACTTCTTGTAGCAGGATATCCTAAGGTATTTGAAATAGGAAAGGATTTCAGAAACGAGGACATAGATTCAAAGCATAACCCGGAATTCACAATGATTGAGATTTACGAAGCTTTCAGGGATTACAATGATATGATGGATTTAACAGAAAACCTTATTAAACATCTTGCCCAAAAAATAAATGGATCGCTGAGTGTAAAAGTTGGGGATAATGAAATTAATCTTTCTGGAAAATGGCCAAAGATAAAATTGCTTGAAAAACTAAAAGAGAATGGGATAGATGCAAAAAAAATATCTGATGATGAAATTAAAAAATTTCTGGAAAAATACAATATAAAAATGCCAACCTATGTCAGGGGTATTGCATTAACAAAGATCTTTGAAGAAATGTTTGAACATACATTTATTAATCCCACATTTGTAATTGATTATCCAAGAGAAAGTACACCATTGTGCAAACTTCATAGGGAAGATCCAGAACTTGTGGAAAGATTTGAACTTTTTATTAATGGTATTGAGATAGCAAATGGATATACGGAACTTAACGATCCAGTCTTACAAGAAAAATTTTTCAATGAAGAGGTAAAGAGGAGAGTGCTGGGGGATGAAGAGGCACAGCAGATGGATAGGGATTTCATAGAAGCATTAAGGATAGGAATGCCAAATGCCGGAGGCGTTGGCATTGGAATTGATAGGATTTCAATGATTTTGACGGGCGCAAAAAGTATAAAAGAAGTTATTTACTATCCCATACTTGCACCTAAAGATGAACAATGAAATAATCTTGAATGATCTAGAAAAGATAATCCTTTTACATATTTTTAATTATGGCCCTGAATCTCCTATTTACTGGATTAGGATAACTAAGGACTATTCCATGAAAGATGTAAGGGCATGCTTTAAAAATCTTGAGCTGAAAGGACTTATAGAATTTTGCGGATCAACAATAAGTAGAAAATTTTTAACGTCTTCAGTAAAAAATACCATAAAAAGGAAAGCTAAACCTGTAAGGGGAAAAAGGTCTTATTATTGTTTGACAAAAACTGGAAAGGCTTTAGCAAAGGAACTATTTGGTCATTCAAAAAAATAATGTTAAAAATAATATATGATGAATGTTTTTCAGTTTACAATGTCCCTTCTTGAAGTAAGGAATCTTTCAAAGAGCTATGGAGTTAACGGGAAGAGGGTAATAGCATTTCAGAATATTTCATTCTCACTTGAAAGAAGGGAGTTTATTTCAATTGTAGGCCCTTCAGGCTGTGGTAAATCAACACTTTTAAGAATATTAATAGGACTTGAAGATGCAACAGAAGGGGAAATACTTTATGAAGGTAAACCTTTGAAAGTAGTGAAACCAAGGTTTTCCATGGTTTTTCAATCACCATCGTTGTTTCCCTGGTTAACTGTCCAGGAAAACGTAGAAATTGTCCTAGAACCTTTGGGTTACGAATATGAGGAAAGAGAAAAAATCGCAAAAAAATACATTTCTGTTGTAGGTCTTGATGGTTTTGAAAATGCATATCCTAAGGAATTATCAGGGGGGATGAAGCAAAGGGTAGGCCTAGCAAGGGCACTTGCTGTTGATCCCGAGGTATTATTAATGGACGAACCATTCTCATCACTTGATTCGCTTACAGCAGAAGCTTTAAGGGAGGAAGTTTTGCTTCTTTGGGCGGATCCTTCGCTTCCTCCTGATTCCATCATTCTTGTAACACACAACATAGACGAGGCTGTCCTCATGAGTGACAGGATTCTTATTTTAACACCAAGGCCTGGGAGATTGATTGAGGACCATAAGGTACAGCTTTCTAGACCCAGAAACAAAAAGGATCCTGAATTTTATAAAGAAGTAGATTATGTTGTATCTGTACTTTCAAGATGAATTTATTATAGGGAGAATTTTTTCAATGTAATCGAGAGCTTCTGGGTTTAATATAGTATCCCTATTCGTAACAGGCCTGCCATTTAAAATGTTGGAAATGGCTATTTCTACCTTTTTTTGATTGAATGTATATGGTATGTCTGGAACTTCTATGATTAGATCTGGCACATGCCTAGGTGATGCATTTCTTCTCAATTCCGTTTTTATCTTGTTTTTTAATTCTTCATTTAATACATAACCTTTTTTAAGTTTTACAAAAAGTATTATTCTCTGATCTCCTTTCCACTCCTGCCCTACAACTGCACTATCAGCTATTTCTGGCAGACTTTCAACTATGTTATAAATTTCTGCAGTTCCTATTCTTACCCCAGATGGTTTAAGCGTAGCATCCGATCTTCCCATAAATATAATTCCACCAGTCTTGCTATTAAAAATAACGAAATCACCATGCCTCCATACATTCTTTTTTGGATAATAATATGAAAAATATGTTTCAAAATATCTCCTGTTTTCTGGATCGTTTAAAAAATAAAGGGGCATTGATGGAGAAGGCGCTTCACATACAAGTTCTCCAACAGTATCATAAACAGGATTTCCATCTTGATCATACGCCTTAATTTTCATTCCAAGACCTGGAGACTGAACCTCCCCAGCATAAACAGGCAATATTGGGCTTCCTATTCCAAAACAACCATTTATGTCAGTGCCACCAGAAATAGAATTGAAATGCAAATCTTTTTTTATGTTTTCATAAACCCATTCAAAGCCTTCAGGTGAAAGAGGTGATCCTGTTTGTGAGATTTCCCTAAGTTTTGATAAATTGAATGTTTTTCCAGGTTTAGCGTCCATATTTTTAAGGGAATATATATAACTAGCACTGCATCCAAATATTGTTATTCCTTCATCTTCTACATATTTCCACATAGTTTTCCAATCTGGATAAGAAGGATTTCCATCAAATAGAAAGACTGTTGCTCCTGTGGCAAATGATGACATTAACCAGTTCCACATCATCCAGCTAGGGGACGTAATATAAGTAATGGTATCACTTCTTTTCAAATCTGAATGAATAATAAGCTCCTTAAGATGATTTATCAAAACACCTCCAGCACTCTGTACCATTGATTTTGGCTTTCCTGTTGTACCTGATGAAAACATTATGAACAAAGGGTGATCAAAGGGAAGCTGTTCAAATTTTATTTCACCTTGAGAAAATCCTGATATAAATTCATCAAAATATTCAGCGTTTGATATTCTTTTGTTTTCTTCGTTTTCCACATATCTATAAATTACTATTTTTTTTATTGATTTTAATTCACTTGCTATGCTTTTAACATTATCTAGAATATCAAACCTTTTCCCTTTGTAATAATAACCATCAACTGTGAATAAAATTTTCGGCTGTATCTGAGAAAATCTATCAAGAATTACCCTGGGCCCAAGTTCTGTACCTGCAGAAGACCAGGTGGCTCCCAACGATGCAGATGCAAGCATTGATATTGTTGTTTCTGGTATATTTGGCATATATGCGGCTACATGGTCATTTGGTTTAATCCCTTCATGCTTCATAGCTTTATGGAGCTTCGATACCATGTTATAAAGATCAGCATACGAAATTTCTTTTCTTATGTCTGTCCAAGGTTCTGTTCTGAATTTTATTGCAACCTTTTCATCTCTATACCTCAAAATGTTCTGAGCATAGTTTAATTCAGCACCTTGGAACCACCTCGCTCCAGGAAATCTTTCAATGTCATCGATTACTCTTTCAAATTTTTTTGTGTAAATTATCCCTGTAAATTCCCAAACAGATTCCCAAAAATTAGGTATGTTGTCTATTGACCAATTATAAAGATCTCGGTAATTCTTAAAATTTTTTTTATATTTATTATTTAAAAATTCAATATATTTCATAATATTTGATGAGTCTTTTAAATCAGAACTTGGTTTCCATAAAAGTTTTAAATTCATTTTTATCATTTTGGAATATGAAATTTTATTCTTAAACTTTATTTTGAATATCTAAAAATGTTTAAATACCCTTGTAAATTTGTAAAACGTATGACAGATTTAAGAGAAGATATCGTTGACGATAGGGGAGTGATAAAGAAATTACAGCTTTTGTTTCCGGGTTATCATGGTTACAGGGTAAATGAAGACCTTAGAGATGCTGACATTTATTTAAAAAATGAGCTCTACAAGAGAATGATCAACGATCTTGATCTCTTAAAAGCTGCAGAGCAAAATCTCACTATTAATGGAATATTCACTGGCCTTGATAGGATAGGCATGATAAGATCTAAACTGCAGACATTAGCGGGTGAAATAAAGCACCATGAAGCAGGGTATTCAGGAATTTCACCTCCAATAAGGATAAATAAAAACAAAATTTCTGCACTTTATGACCTTGACATGAAAATCTATGATCAAATAAACAATATTGAGATAATTTTAAAAAAATACGTCGATGAAACATCATCAGGAAAGAATGACTCTTCTCTAATAAACGATTTAATTATTGCATTGAATAATTTAAAAGAAATTAATGATTCAAGGGATAAAATACTTTATGGAGGTATATGAATATGTTCAAGAAAAAGGATGGTTTTTCTAGTGGGGATAGCATTATAGGTGCTACTACAATAGAATGGGAGGATCAATACAAACAGGGTAATGTAATGTGGAAAGTTCCAAGGAACATAAGATTCAATGATAATATTGTGGTAAGGGAGGATGAAACAGCAGTATTTTTTAGAGATGGTAAGGCAATTGCTTATATTGATAAGCCAGGAAGGTTTGCATTGACATCCCTGAATGCTCCCGTGGTAGGAGAAATAGTTAAACTTCTTTCTGGTGTTCAGCAACAGGCGGAGGTCTATTACTTGCAAAGGAGGATAATAGATGCAAAGTTTGGGTCAAAAGAACCGTATGCGTTCAGGGACAAGGATTTTGGTATAGTTATGCTCCGCCTGTATGGAGAGATGAGATACAGAATATCAGATCCTTCTCTTTTCATAAACCAGTTTGTTGGTACATTTTCAGCAGAAACAAGTGCGGATGTTGAAAGCAGGATAAGGGATCAAATAGTAATGGTAATTTATAATATACTTGGCAAGATGAAGGACCAGGGTATTTCTGTTCTTGACCTTCCTTCAAATTTAATGAACATTGAGGAAGCAGTTCTGGCGAATTCTAAGCAAGCATTTGACCAATATGGTGTAGAAATAAATAAGATCTCAGGCTTGAATATATCCATGCCCGATGAAGTTCAGAAGGCAATAGATGCAAGGTCAAGCATGCAAGTTCTTGGAGTTAATTATCTACAGCTACAAGCTGGAAAAGCAATGGTTGATGCAGCGAACAACCCATCAGGCACTGCGGGCGTTGGAGCTGGAATTGGAGTAGGCATGGGTGCTGGTGCGGGCATGGCATATCCCATGGCAGCAAACATTGCCCAGGGCATAAACCAGCAACCACCAAAAGAGGAAGATACAAAAATATGCCCAAAATGTGGAACTACTGTCCCAAAAAATGCCAAGTTTTGCTTCAACTGTGGCTTCGATTTTACTTCCCTTGACACAATAAAATGCCCTTATTGCGGTGCTTCGATACCAAAAAATGCGAAGTTTTGCCCCAACTGTGGAAAACCATTGGTTTTAAAATGTCCTAAATGCGGGACTGATATCCCTCCAGGTGCAAAATTCTGCCCTAATTGCGGATGGAAGGTGGAATAAATGTATTGCAGAAAGTGTGGTGCAAAAATACCGGATGATTCAGCATTTTGCCCGGTTTGCGGTGCACCCCAAATACCTTTGGCAGAGCAGTCAGCAAGCAGATCTGGAATACCCATTTCCCAAGTTTCAACAGGCCCAATACTGAAAGAAATGAAATGCCCAAACTGCGGTGCACCTTTAGATCCCCAGCCTGGTGAAGCGATGGTTGTTTGCCCTTACTGTGGTACATCCATAACATTGGGATCAGAGGGATGGATGCAAGTAGCAAAGCATTACATCCTTGATGTCAAGGTCCCAATGAAGGATCAGGCCCTTTCAATAGCAAGATCATATCTCGATAGGTCTATAATACATAGACACCTATTCGAAAAAAGTGAAGTAAAAACAATAAATCTATCTTTTGTACCTTACTGGATAATAGACGCGGGTTATTCTGCACAATATAAATACAAAAGAGAGGAAGTACAGCCAGGAGGTTTTGTTGGCGTTCCGATGGGGAGAGGTGGTGGCTTTATGGGACCAACAGTTAATATGCAAACAGTGGTTGAATCCGGGACTGATGTTGGTACTGTAAAATACCCCGTTATTGCTGTAGAAAGTTTAAATATTTACCAACCACCTGACTACATTTTCAATCTCTCAGATATGAGAACATTACAGCCACAGGATTCTTCAAACCCAATTAAGATGATGAATGGAACCATAGGTGAGGAAAAAGCAAGAGTTGAGGGAAAGGTAAGAATTGCACAGTGGGAAATAAGAAGATTACAAAAAAGGGTTCACGGTTTCCTGTCTGCTGATGTAAATATAGATATAGCAGATATTTATCTTACTCATATACCTGTTTGGTACATTGAATTTGTTCATAAAGATAAAAATTTAATACTTCTCATTGATGGCCATAATGGTCTTATAATGGAAGAGGTGAAGGATTAGCTTTTAACATTTTTTAATCGCCAATAAATAAACACAAGGGATATGAGTATGAAAAACAAAACGAAGACAAGGTATAGAATGTCTAATTTAAAAAATAATGTATCATAAACAAGAGTAAACATTCCCAAAGCATAATATCCCCATACAAAAAGGCTCACAATATTTTTGCTTGAAATCAAAGAATGAAATAAATATGCTATTATAGAAAAAATAATTGAAGTTATGCCCATTATTACAAGATCATTGAATAAATTCGGTTGGATTAAAATCAAGTAAAATATTAAAATAGATATTATTAAAACAATAGAAATTGAAATGATTCCAATAAATTTTCTTGAGTTTTCCATAATTTACAATATATTTTATAATATAAATTTTTTGCCATTTCAAATCTTATAAATTAAAAATTAATGGTAAAATAAAGATAAAGTGTTAAGTATTTGAAATTATATAAAATAATTTAGAGATGGAAAAAGATTTATCAAGGAGTTTGGGCAATGCAATTGTTAGAATTGACGGAACCATAGAGAAAATGGATATTTTAGAGGATTTTTCCAAAGAGGAATTTGCCATAATGATTGCCACTGTTTTTGGTGGATCAAAAACTTTATTGGAGGAATTAAAAATTGGAGAAATACCAAGAATTTTGATTAAAAGTGATGATTGTTCAATAGAATTAGAGAGCATTGATAGTAAAAGAATATCTATAAAAGTTTTAAAAAAATAATGATTTAATGCGATAGATTTTTAAATATTCAGTTAATATATTAAAATATGATCTCCCTTATTATTGTTGATATGATCCACGAATTTGTGGATGGAAAATTTGGTTCAGAAAGGGCTAGATCGATTGTATCAAATGTCAAGATGCTTATAGATATTGCAAGAAGTAAAGGATTTCTAGTAATTTATGTGAAGGATTCACATAATGAAAATGATCCTGAACTGAAGGTCTGGGGAGCGCATGCAATGAGGGGCTCTTTTTCTTCCGAAATCGTGAATGATTTAAAACCATCAGAAACGGATATAATAATAGAAAAAACTACTTATGATGGATTCTTTGAAACACAATTAAATGATGTTTTAAAGAAACAAGGCATTGATAAAATTATTGTAGCAGGTGTAAGCACAGATATATGTGTGATGCATACTGTAGCACATGCGTTTTTCCTTGGGTATGAAACATATGTTGTAGAAGAATGCACAGAATCAATTAAAGAAACTAATAAGGAGTTTGGTTTAAAATATATGAAAAACATATATGGTACAAAGATAATTAAACTAAAAGATGTAGGTGAAATATTATGAAGTTTTATATTGCAAACGAAGATGAAATACTTTCGGGAAAAACAACAGATGTTTATTTTTTAAGAACATTGGAAATACTCAAAAAAGAAAATATACATAAAAAAGTGGTTGCTGAAGTTACTACTCAGGATCAGCATAATCCATGGGTTGTTTTTGCTGGATTAGAGGAAGTTATTAATTTAATGCAAGGAAAAAAGATCACATTAAGGGCATTAAAAGAAGGAACGATCTTTACTCCATTTGACCAGAATGGTATTCCTTTACCTGTTCTTGATATCGAAGGTGATTATCAGGATTTTGCCATATATGAAACACCAATTTTAGGCCTAATATGTGAATCCTCTGGCATAGCAACAAAATCAGCAAGGTTTAAAAAATTAATAGGCGAAAAAACACTTTTATCATTTGGTGTAAGAAGAATGCACCCAGCTATAGCACCAATGATAGATAGGTATTCATACATAGGTGGTTGTGATTTCGTTTCAAGTGTAATAGGTGCAGAAAGGCTTGGTTTTGTTCCAAGAGGGACAATGCCACATGCACTTATCCTTGTTTTAGGTGAGGAACAGGCTTGGAAAAAATTTGATGAGGATTTGGACAAATCTGTACCCAGAATTGCATTGGTGGATACATTTGGAGATGAAAAATTTTCATCTATAAAGGCGGCTAAACTTATTGAGGACCTTAATGGTATAAGGCTGGATACACCCTCATCCAGGAGAGGTAACTTTGCACATATAATTAGAGAGGTAAAATGGGAACTAAAAATGAGGGGGTATGACCATATAGATGTTATAGTTTCTGGTGGTATAAAAGAAGAAAATGTAAAGGAATTAATAGATGCTGGTGCTGATGGTTTTGGCATTGGTACAACAATATCAAGTGCATCAACAATAGATTATGCAATGGATATTGTTGAAATTGATGATGTCCCTATAGCAAAAAAGGGCAAATTTTCAGGTAAAAAGGATGTTTACAGATGCGAAAAATGTGGTACATATGCTGTTGTAAAAAAGGGATCAAAAAAGCCAATATGTAAAAAATGTGGCTCTGAAATGATAAATGCAATGGAAACAGTTATGAAGGACGGTGAAATTTTAATTAAGTTACCGAGTGCTGAAGAAATAAGGAAATATGTTATGGATCAGTTAAAAGGTGTTGATTTAAATGAGTAAAATCCTTGTTATTTCTGACATTCATGGTAATTATGATGCCCTTTATTCAGTATTGACTGAAAAATATGATTATTTGATAGTTTCTGGTGATTTAACAGATTATGGGCCTGATCCAGGTCTTGTTATTGATGCTATAAAAGAAAGTGCACATCATGTGGTTATGGGGAATCATGATTCTGCAAATGCATTCAACATTGATTGTAAATGTTCAGAAAAATTCCATGATCTTTCTGTTTATACAAGAAACTTCTATAAAAAATTCATCTCAACTGAGGAAATAAAATTTTTAAAAACTTTGCCATTATTTTTGAATTTTGAAATTGATGGTTTAAAATTTACTACAGTACATGCTTCCTTAGCAGATTACCTTTATGATTATGTTTTTCCTGAAATAAGTAATGAAGATTTAATAAAAAAATTCAAAAACTCATCAAGCGATTTTGTTATTTTTGGGCATACACATTTGCCAATGATTAGGATTATTAATTCAACTGTATATATTAATCCTGGTAGTGTGGGTCAGCCCAGGGATGGAAATTGGGAAGCTTCTTATGCTATTATAGACACTTATGATAAATCCTTTAAAATCAAAAGAAAAAGATATGATATTGAAAAAACTATCGAAAAAATTAATGTTCTAAACATGGATGATAAAATAAAAGATACACTTATAAAAATACTAAAAAATGGTGGTATTTCCTAGTTTTATGTACCTTTTCTTTCTTTCCTCTTTGGCCTTAGCCCCGTATAACCACATCTTCTGCATCTAGTAGCATTGGGTGGATTTTTAGCGTAACATCTCATACATATTTTCTTATTTAATTTCCTGTTTACTGCCTCTGCAAATGTCATTTGAATCAAACCTTTCATGCTTAATTCATATTTAATCTTTTTTTCTTTGGTATAATATACCGATAAATATTATCATAGATCCAACAATGACACCAATTGTAATAAATATTATAGCTTCTGGATTGAAAATAAATGCTCTCTGAGATGTCATGAATGAAATAAATGAAAAAGATTGTAAAGTACCATTCTGATCTGGAAAAATTTGATAAAGGTCAGTTTCTGTGCTATTTTTATTTGAGATATAAAAAGTTGAATTTTTTGAATATATGTTTATTTTTTCAAATTGAAGTGTTTTGGATTTTTCTTCTATTCTAAAATTTTCATGGTATTCTGCATCAATTATATTCATTTTGCCAAATGAAATATGCTCAAATATTATTACCGATTGTGAAGGTTTACCATTGATGTAAATATGAACTAAAATTCCATTCCCAGAGAAATTCAAGTATTTCTGCCCGTTCAAAAAAATATAATCTATGTGAATTTTATATCCTGAAACAAAGGAAATTAATTTAAAATCATAAACATTATTGTTTAACTTTGTAAAATTTACTTTCCAAATAATATTTCTAAAATGAATGTGAATGCCATTGTTAAAAAGTATTGATGAAATATAGAAATTGTAAATAGTGTTATTTATTTCAATCTCTAATAATGGTATATTTTTAAAGAATGTTACTGAAAAATTCTTATTTTCAATTTCAATAGAATTATTTTTTTCAAATACTATGCCCTGTGATAAGGGAACAAAAATAAGAATAAAAACTATTAAAAAAACAATTATTGTCTTCATTTTTTCACCAGCTTTCTTAATGTTATGGCACTAGCCAATAAAACAATAAAAACTGCAGATATAATGATAAAAAATTCATATATATTGTTCTCTTGTATGTAATTTTTTGAAATGTTAGATAAGTAAATAAAATAAATATAACTACCATTTATATTTTCAATAGCATAAGAATTAACACTTTCGTTTAATACATTATTAATAGTTGAATTTTTAAATGAAATTCCATTTATTGTTATGTTTAATGGTTTTTCATAACCCATTAAATCAAGTATTAAGAATCCATCTGATTCATTATATATTAATGATAGAGATAATGTTTCACCATTTGTTTTCATAGATGATATTTCCATTGACTGATTTGTAAACTCAACCATTAATATACTTGTGTTTAAATAAATTATACCATCAAATTCATTACTCTGCATATATTGACTAAATTCACCAACGGTTTCATTTGTTTCGATAAAAATCTTCAATGAAAGATTTTTTGTAGAATTTATATATAATGTTGAATTCAATATATAAAAATTGCCTCCATTTATAAAGCCAAGACCGTTGATATCATTTATAAAAAAACCATTAAATGATATTGCTTTTGATAAGGATACATTATTAAAAACAATTTTTATTGAAACGTTACCTTTGCCTTGTATATCTATAATGGGACTTTTAATACCTATAATTTTTTCCCTAATTCTTTCACTTAAAAATTGTTTCTGAACACCATTATCTAACCAATATCCTTGGATTCTAGGAGTGATTGTTATAGAATTTATTATTATTTCATTTCCATAAGTCAAATTAAAAATATCCCCATTTGCCATTTCGTTAAAATTTACATAATTTTTTTGCATATTTTTGCTTTGGCCTAAGCTATTTGATGATAAAATAATTGATAAAATGATTATTATCAGAATTATGATTGATTTTAATTTCATTCAATTCTTTAACTTATGTTAACTATTTTAGATTTTTTGTACAATCTTTTTATGTTATAGTGTTTGATGTAAAAACTTTTTTTATAACAATAATATTTTATAATGGAAAATCCCTTTATTTTTATGGACTATATATTCTTTATTTCGGCACTTGTAGCAATATTTTCCGTTGTAAATCCATTTGGTTCTATTCCATTTTTTTTATACAATGACTCAAAATTATTCAAAACAGGATAGAATAAAAATATTAAAAAATAGTATAATGGTAGCTTTAGGTGTTCTTCTAATATTTGGTCTTGGTGGAAAATATATATTTATGATTTTTAACATAAATGTAAATGTTTTTAAGATTGCAGGCAGTATTTTACTTTTTAAGGTGTCATTTGATAAAACTGAAAAGAGTTCAACATTACTTGATCAATTGATGGTCATAGTGGCCATATTTATAACGATGATTCTTTCATATTTTCTCCTTCTGTCTTCAAACGTATTTTTTAAATATTTAGGGAGAACTGGAAATCTTGTAATTTCAAGAATAATGGGTCTAATTTTAGCATCCATTTCTATTGAATTCATATTTGAAGGAATTAAGGATTTAATCATTAATTATTTGTGAGGATAATTTGGTACCTCTGTTATTATTGTTACATCATGCGGATGACTTTCTCTCAATCCCTCACCTGTCATCCTGATGAATTGGGCATTTTTCCTCAGTTCATTTATGTTTGATGCACCAACATAACCCATGCCAGACTTAAGACCACCTATGAGCTGAAAAATTACATCCTCGAGTTTTCCTTTATATGGTACTGCACCTTCTACACCCTCGGCAACATATTTTGCTTCTCCAATCTTTCCATACCTATCGGATATGCCCTTTTGAATTACACCCAGTGATCCCATACCTCTGTAAGTTTTGTATTTTCTTCCGCCTATGATTATTTCCTGTCCAGGTGCCTCATCTGTACCTGCAAGTAAATTTCCTAACATTACCGCATTAGCACCAGCAGCAAGTGCTTTGACTATATCTCCTGAATATCTAATACCACCATCTGCTATTATTGGAATTCCATAAGACTCCGCAATATTTGCTACCTGTGATATTGCCTCAAGCTGAGGAACACCTACGCCAGCAACAATTCTTGTTGTGCATATAGATCCTGGTCCAATACCTACCCTTAATCCATCCACACCAATTGAAATTAAATCCTCTGCAGCAGATGCAGTTGCAATGTTTCCAGCAATTATATCAATGCTTATTTTATTTCTTATCTCTTTAATACCATCCATTACCTTTGTATTGTGCGCATGGGCTGTGTCGATTACGATTACATCAACACCTTCCTTTTCTAATATTTCTGCCCTCCTTATATCATATGGGCCTACTGCAGCCCCTACAATCAATCTACCTTCTTTGTCCCTTATTGAAAAAGGATATTTTTCCCTTTTAAGAATATCCTTTGCAGTAATTAGCCCCTTCAATTTTCCATCCTTACCAACTATTGGTAGTTTTTCTATTTTCTTCTCCTGCATAATTGAAAGCGCCTTCTCTAATGTTATATCTTCGTGACCTACAATTAAATCCTTTGTCATTATATCCCTAACAAGTGTATCCATATTTTTCAAAAATCTTACATCACGCTCAGTTATAATTCCAATGAGTTCGTCATTTTCTATAACAGGAAGACCAGCAATTCTTTTTTCCTTCATTATTTTTATAGCTTCCCTCACAGGTAATTGGGGTGAAATTGTTATAACATCTCTTATTATGAGACTTTCTTCTCTTTTCACCATTCTCACTGCATTCCTCTGCTCCTCTATTGTTTGATTCCTGTGAATTATTCCAATTCCACCTAAATGTGCCATTTCAATTGCCATTTCTGGACCTGTTACGGTGTCCATGGGTGAACTAACAATTGGTATGTTTATGTTAATATTTTTTGAAACTTTTGTTTTTGTATCAGCTTCTTTTGGATCTACCATTGTTTTTGATGGAATTAACAAAACATCATCGAACGTAAGACCCAATTTAATTTTCTCAAATTTTTCAGTATACATGCAATTATGATTATTAAAAAATATTTAAATCTTACCTGAACTCTTCCAAAATTCTATAAATTTCTCAACAAATTTATCTGAAAAACCCTCCCTGTATCTGATCAGTGTTCTGGATATAAGATCAGGATTTTTCATTATATAATAAATATTTTTACCTTCCTTTTCCTGAATAATCATTCCAGATTTGAGCATTTTTTTAATATGGTAAAGTACAGTTTGATTTTTTATTCCTAGATCCTGAGATACTTCATTTAACGTAGCTTTTTCCTTCATCAATATTTCAATTATAATTTTCCTCTGAACCGGCTGTCTAAGGAACGGTAATACTTTCTTTTCCTCAGGAAATTCCATTTGATTTGGATAATATCTTCTATAACCAAACTCATCCTTCCCAACTATTAATGATTCTTTTTCAAGAACTGATAGATTATATTGCAGATCACCAACATTCATATCAAGCAATCTTAATAATTCCCTAAAATGTAAACCCGGATTTTTTCTAATCAACTCGTATATTTTTTTCCTTTTTTCAAGCTCTAAAGGCAAACCTTTCACCTTGAAATTAAGGTAATATAAAGAATCAGAAGGATTGCTATGTCAATTATAAAATATACCCACATTGGAATTATAATACTAATTATATCAGAAATTATAAAAATAATTGGTGTTATAAGATATGCAAAAAAAACAAATGAAATATATACAAAAATCCTTTCATGCATATTTTTCCATGATCTTATTCCAATGTAAAGAAAAAACATAGCCATAACGAGCAATATACCCGCCATTATTTCTGATATCATGCTTGAATAAATAATCACTTATGATATAAAGCTTTTAATACATATTCTTTATTTTTAGGGTGTGTGGATTGGCATTGATGACACGGATTCATCCAATGGTATGTGTACAACTTATCTAGCACCTGTGATAGCCGGTAATTTGGATCTGGAAATAATAGGTTTCCCAAGGCTTGTCAGACTTAACCCAAATATTCCATGGAAAACGAGGGGAAATGCTGCAATCGCAATTCAAATTGGATATGGAAAAGGAAAAAAATTTAAAATTGGTGAATTTAATTCAAAAGAGATTTTTTCCTATGAATATGGTGAAGATTCAGGGATTGATGAAAATTATGTGTTAGAAAGTGTAAAAAAAATTGTAGAAAAATATGCCATTTTTGAAGAGGAAAAAACATCTCCAGGCATTGTTATTTCAAAGAAAAAAATTGATGAAAAGTTATACTGGAAAGCTGTACGATCTGTTGTTTCAATGGTTGAAATTTACAATTACCTGAAGGATACGAATTACATAGGTTATAAATATAAAAGGGGATTAATCGGTGCTGCAGCAGCAATATCCTGGAAACCGAGGAAAAAAACATATGAGCTTTTGGCATATTTACCTGAAGATAAATGGGATAAAGATAGATACATTGATAAAAATTCCGTAATTTTAATGGATAATTTGGTCAAAACAACATTTGAAAATTATGATTATAAAAATGACCATATTGCAATAAAACCTGAAACAAAAACACCCGTTCTTTTTGGGATTAGAGGAACAGATTTAAATGATCTGGAATACGCTCGAAAAATAATAAAAAGTGATAATTATGCGAGTTATTTGATTTTTGAAACTAATCAAGGAACAGATGATCACCTTGTAAAAAAATTGATCAAAGACATTAAACCATTTGATTCGGTAATTGTTGATTGTACTGTAATTGAGAAACCTAAAATTATTCAGGGAGGGCATGTTATCCTAAAAATTTCGGATCTATCTGGTGAAATGTATGCAGCGGCATACGAAAAAACGAAGGAGTTCAGGGAAATCATAAAAAAATTAGAAATAGGAGATAAAATACGGATCTATGGAAGTGTAAAAAAATATCCGAAAACAATTAACATTGAGAAAATTTTAATTTTGAAATTGATAAACATATATAAAAAAATTATTCCATTATGCCCAAAATGTGGAAGGAAAATGGAATCTAAGGGAAATAAAAAGGGTTATAGATGCAGGTATTGTGGAACTTTTTCCAATGATGTAAAATTTGAGAAAATAAATAGAGATCTAGAACCTGGTTTTTATCAAGTACCCATAATCGCCCGGAGACATCTTTCAAAGCCCATTGAATTTTTCAGGTAGTATATAAGCTATTTTATTTCCACCATTTCTGATTATTTTACCCTTTATTCCATATACATTTTGAATTGATTCTTCATTTATGACAATATCAGGTTCACCTATAGCATATATTTTTCCATCAGATATCAGAGCAAGTTTTGTACAGTATCTAATTGCAAGATTAACATCATGCATGCTCATCACTATTGTTTTTCCCACTTCCCTCATTTTTTCTATAATTTCAAGTATTTCTATTTGATATCTTATATCAAGGTTGCTTGTGGGTTCGTCAAGTAAAATAATATCAGGATCCTGTGCAATTGCCCTAGCAATAAATACCCTTTGCCTTTCTCCACCAGATATCTCCCTGATGGATTTGTCCTTCAACTCATATGTACCTGTTTTCTTCAATGCATCAAAGATCAATCTTTCATCATTATCTGAAATGGTGTCAATAATACCAAGATGGGGGTATCTACCCATCGCAACTATTTCATAAACAGTAAAATCAAATGCTGGAATCATGTCCTGTGGTACAACACCCATTATCCTTGCAAGTTCTTTCCTTGAATATTTTTCTATTTTTTTACCTTTTATTAGTATATCACCTGTTTCTTTTTTTAAATATCCATCCATTACATTTATTAGTGTTGTTTTTCCTGAACCATTTGGACCTAAAATACCCAAAATTTCGCTATTTTCTACATTTAATGATATACCCTTTAAAATTTTTTTATCACCGTAGGAAAATGTTAAATTCTTAATATCTATCATTTTTACCTCCAATATCCCTTTTCTTTTGTTAAAAGATATAAGAAAACAGGTATACCTATTAATGATGTAATTATGCCAACTGGAAGTTCTTCAATAATATTTAATGACCTTGCGATTGTATCAGCAATTACCATGTATCCACCACCTAGAAAAATTGATGAAATTATTACTACCCTATTGTTCGGCCCAGTTATAATTCTCACAATATGTGGAATTATTAAACCTACAAAACCTATAATACCTGAAAATGCTACGCTCAAACCTGTTATTAGAGATGATAAAACAAAAAACAACAGTCTTGACTTTTTTACATTTATGCCAAGAGCATAAGCATGCTCTTCACCTATCATTATAGGATCAATATCCCTGCCCATCAGGGCCAGTATTATTATGGCTGGTACCGCAAAAATAAGCATTATGTAAACATAATTCCATTGGGCACCGCTGAAACTTCCCATCAACCAGTAAAAAACTGTTTGTAAATCTTTTCCATTCATATACATGAGGTATGAAACAATTGCACTGAAGAATATGGATATGCCTAAACCAGCAAGTAACATATTTTCATTTTTAGGTCCTGATGAATAAGTTGCAATTATTGCAACAAGTATTGTTGTAAATGTAGCACCTAAAAATGCCAAAAATGGAAGAAAATATATGTTTAAGGCGGTAAGGCCTGCTATAATGGATATTGTTGCACCAAGTGCCGCACCGGACGCTGTACCAGTAACATAAGGATCTGAAAGTGGATTCCTGAATATGCCTTGCATTACAACTCCTGAAACTGCTAAGGATGCACCAACAAGAGATGCAAGCAATATTCTAGGTAATCTTAATTCCCAAATTATTATATGATATGGCCCTGTTGCATTTGGATAAAAAATCTCCTTTATAATTGTAAAAAAAGGAATATGAACAGGTCCTATACCAATGGATATAATAATGGCTAATACAAAAAAAACAACAGATATCGAAATGAACTTTATTCCACCAATCTTTTTCATTTTTATTCCATACAGTTTGTCTCAGGCAGAACCTTTTCGATGTATTCTTTAAGCCAACCCGTTGCCTTTTCTCTGGCATCAAGAAGCATGAATCTTCCTTCACATTCCCTTTTCCTGTAAGGCTTGATTTTTAAGTATTTTTTGTAATTTTCTCTTGCTTCCTTTGCTTCTTGCTCACGCTTAAGTTTAGTACAGGCCACTGCATATGATAGCCAGGAATATGCATAACTTGGGTCTTCTTCAACAGATTTTTTGAAAAGATCATATGCCAATTCCACCTTTCCAAGTTTTATTGCTGCCCAGCCTCCCCATAAATATGCTTTTCTTTTCTCACTAAAATTTCCATCATTTATGTCCCTAAGATGATATTCCAAGGCTTTTTCATATGCTAATTTTGATCCTTCTAATTCACCTAATTTTTCAAGACAGTTTGCATAGCCATGCCATATGCCTGCGTTCTTATTATCCAATTCTATTAATTTTTTGTATAGCTCAGCGCCATAATTGTATTTTTTCATGCAAATCATCGATTCTGCCACCTGGTATAGTAGTTCCAAATTTTCTTCATTCATCAAATAAACTTTAAATAATTCAAGTATATTTACTTTTTGAGGTAAAAACATGAAAAAGGGAATTACTGTGTTTATAGTTGTAATAATAGTGATTGCATCGTTTGCAACAGGTTTTGCAGTCTCAAACTATGAAAGCCAAAAAGTGCCATCACAAGGCGGTTCAAAAAATTCAAGTGTTAGTTATATAACAGTAATAGACGACGAAAATAATGTTGTAAAAGTACCACAGCCTGTCAAAAGAATTGTTTCACTTGCACCTTCTTGTACGGAAGTAGCATTTTCTCTTGGTCTTGGTAAAAGAGTAGTGGGTGATACTATTTATGATGAATTCCCACCACAGGCTGTAAATATAACAAAGATAGGTGGTGTTACTAATGTCTCTGTTGAAAAGGTCATATCTCTTGATCCCAATCTTGTTCTGGCTTATGGCGGCTTGACGCCTCCTCAAACCATACAGCAGATAGAAAATGCTAGCATTCCAGTAATAATAATGAATCCAAGTAATCTAATGGATATTTTGCATGATGTTATGATTTTGGGATATGCAACAAATACAACTTCCAATGCAACAAAGCTTGTTAACACAATTCAAAACTTTTTGTATGCATTGAATAATGCAACTTTTAATATACAAAATAGGACTACAGTGTTCTATCTAGGCTGGTATCCACAGATGTGGACTGCAGGTGAAGATACATTCATAAATGATATGATAGCCCAGGCGGGCGGTATTAATATTGCAGCAACAGGTTATTCATGGTTTATTATAAATCCTGAAACATTAGTTAACGATAATCCCCAGTGGATCCTAGTTTCTCAGGATCAGGCTTCTTTGCTTTCACAGTTTGCAAATAATTCTGCATTTCAGAACATTACAGCAGTTAAGTTACACCACTACATAATACTTCCAGATTACTACATTCAAGAACCTGGACCACAGATGTTCATAGGTGTGGAATTACTCTTTGAGACACTTTATCCAAATCTGACAACTGGAATTCCTCAACTAACATTGCAGGAAATGTTTCCAGGATATAATTCATGACCAGAATTTACCACATAACAAAATTTTCCGATTCCTCCTCCTATATTTTTTTTTATGGATGTAACTGGAACTGCGATTTTTGCATACTTAAAAAATACAGGTTTGATATTCACTGGTCTAAAAATCAGAAGAATTTGGAAATAAAATTTTTAGATTTAAATGATGTAATAAATATTCTTATTAAAAATGATATAAGAGAAGTGTTTTTGGGAGGTGGTGAACCAACACTTGATAATTCTCTACCAAACCTGTTGAAGATTTTGAAGGATAAAAAAATAAAAATAAATACTCTTACCAATGGAGAATTATTGACAAAGGAAATTGTTGATCTTTCCGATAGAATTGCATTCAGCATAAAATCCATGAATGATGAAATACACAAAAAAATTGTTCATCGATCAAATAAAAAATCGCTTGAAAATCTGGAAACACTTTACAATGAAAAATTTACATTTGAAACAGTTTATTTAAAAGAACTTGGTTGTAAAAATGTTTATGAAATTGCGCAGTTCCTTGATTCTATTAAAAATAATCTCAGTCTAAGGGTTGATCCACTGATACCTGTAAACGAAAAATTCCAGAGACCTGATATGGATGATGTTGATAATTGCATAAAATACGTATCTAAAAATTCAACGGTTAAAATTTATAGGATAATGGGTTCAGGTAAAAATGCAAAAGTGCTTTATCCATGAATAATGAAATCCTAGTATTGGTAATTGCGCTGATAATTGATGCAATTGGTGAATATCCGAACAAAATTCATCCTGTTGTTTGGGTAGGTAAGATAATAGATTTCTTTGATAAAAAAAGAAAAAAGAGATCAGGTGGTGTTGAGTTTTTAGAGGGCTTTCTTCTTTTCATTTTTGTTTCATCAATTTTCATTTTAATTATAATATATATTTTAAAATTTTTATCGAATTATGAAATAATATCAATAATCTTTCAGGCATTTCTGCTTAAGGCATCTTTTTCCATAGGTGCTCTTATAAAACATGTTAAAAGATGTGAAACTGAAGATACGGAGGATCTTAAAAAAAATGTTTCTATGATAGTGAGTAGGAATGTAAAAAATCTTACAAGGGCACAACTATATTCTGCTGCAATAGAGAGCGGTGCTGAAAATATCGTTGATTCAATTGTTTCGCCACTCTTTTATTTTATGTTTTTTGGCGTTCTAGGTGCTTTCTTTTTCAGGATTGTAAACACATTCGACGCAATGATAGGATACAGGAATGAAAGGTACGAATACTTTGGAAAATTTGCTGCAAGAATGGACGATGTAATGAATTTCATACCTGCCAGAATTACAGGATTTATTCTTTTACTATTCTCACCAAAAAGGGTATGGAATAATTTGAAAAAACACAGAAAAATAAAGATAAATGGTATGTACACCATTGCTTCAATGTCTGCAATATTGAATATAACACTGGAAAAACCTGGATATTACAGGATTGAAGGAGAAAGGGATTGCAATATAAATGATGTAAAAAGATCAATTAATTATATATTGTATGTAAGCATTATTTGGATTACAATAATTATGGCGGTGATGGTGCTTTATGGTTTACCATGGTGGAGCTAGGGAATATGAAAAGGATTACATCGATTTCTCTTATTCCGTAAACCCTTACAAAGTTCCATTTTTAAAAAATCTTTTACAATCAGATTTTAATTCTTATCCATACTGCGAATCCTTAGAAATAAAAATAAAAAAGAAATTTGGGATTACTAATGACGTGGCAATAGGAGCAGGAATAACGGAGCTCCTTTACATGGTTTCCTATGCTCTTAGAAAAAAAGATGCTATGTTTATGGTACATACTTACGGTGAATATGAAAAGATGGCCGATCTTTTTGGTATGAAAAAACATTTTATAAGAAACATTGATCCTGACCTTGATTCATTTAATTTAAAAAATGGAATCATATTTTTTGCAAACCCAAACAATCCCACTGGAAAATTCTATAAAAACATTGAAGCACTATTCGACATTGCCAGAAAAAATAATTCTTTTGTAGTTCTAGATGAGGCATTCATAGATTTTGTTGATCATAGTTCCATTAATTACCCTGAAAATGTAATTGTTTTAAGAAGCTTTACAAAATCTTATGGCCTTCCTGGGATCAGAGCCGGTTATGCATTCGGACCGGAGGATGTAATCAATAGAATGAAAGAATTCCGAATGCCATGGTCCCTTGGCACTCTTGGTTGCAAATTTATAGAACTTGCACTTAAAAATGATTCATTCCTAAAAAATTCCATGAAAAAAATTAGCTTGGAAAAAAATAGAATAGAAGAAATAACAAAATTGAAAACACACGCAAATTTTTTCCTTGCAGATGCGGGATTTAATGGTTTAAGGGAAATTCTGAAAAACCGTGGCATTCTTGTAAGGGATTGTTCATCATTTAATCTTCCAAATGCAATAAGGTTCTCTATAAGGAAAAAATATGAAAATGATATCCTATTAAAGGAAATAGAAAAATTCAATCTTAAAAATGTGGAAGGCATAAACTATGAAGTATAGGCCAATATTCATCATGGGAACTTCTTCTGGTGCAGGAAAAACAACTGTGGTAACTGCTCTCTGCAGAATATTTAGTGATATGGGCATTGATGTGGTGCCTTTTAAGGCACAGAATATGTCATTGAATGCTGGTGTAGGTATTGGCGGAGAAATGGCATATGCACAAGTAATACAGGCCAAGGCATGCAGAAAAACACCCGACGTGAAAATGAATCCTATTCTTTTGAAGCCGGAGGATGGAAAAACGCAGGTCATAGTGAATGGAAAATTCTTCAAAACAATTGATGCAAAAAATTATATGAATTCAAATAAGGAAGATCTGTTCAATGTAATATTGAGAGATTTCAAATATATTCAAGATAGAAGTGAACTAGTGATCATTGAAGGGGCTGGTTCTCCAGCAGAAATAAATATAAAGTATGATGTAGCAAACATGCAATTAGCAAGAAAAATAGGATCAAAAAATATACTTGTCTCTGATATTGATAGAGGGGGATCATTTGCAAGTATTGTGGGAACGGTGGAGCTATTAGGTAAAAATTCTTTTTCAGGCTACATTATGAACAAATTCCGTGGAAGTGAAGATCTCCTGGAATATGGTTATTATTTTCTTTTTAAAAATTATAACTTGAAGCATTATGGAACCATTCCTTTTATAGATAATAACTTGCCACAGGAAGATTCACTATGGTCCTGGAATGGAAAAAATGGAAAAATAAGGATTTCTATAATAAAATTACCACACATTTCTAATGCAACAGATTTCCATATTTTTTCAAGAATAAAAGATATAGGCTTCAATTTTGCTTCAAATCCAGATGAACTAAACAATGCGGATGCAATAATTATTCCAGGAACAAAGCTTACTGTACAAGACTTATTTTTCATAAGAAAAGAAGGGTTTGAGGACAAAATAAATGAATTATATAAGGAAGGTGCAAAGATAATTGGTATATGCGGTGGATATCAAATGTTAGGTAAATACATAATTGACAATTTCGAGACAAAATCTGGAAAAATAAATGGCCTTGGGATCTTGGACAGTAGAACAAAATTTGATGGAAGAAAAATTGTTTCACTTATAAGCGGAAAAATATTAGCAAAAGAATTCATGAACTATCGTATTTCAGGATACCAAATACACTTCGGCAAATCTATATCCAGAAGACCCTTTTCTCTGATAACAAAAGAGTATGATAAGGATGTTGTTAAATACGATGGAAGTGTTTCAGAAAGAGCTCTAGGCACTTATTTTCACGATGTTTTTTATAATATAAATTTTCTGAAGAAGTTTTTAAATGATATTGCTAAAGAGAAGGGTTTAGAAAAAATAAATGTAAATTATAACATTGATAAAGAAATAGAGATGCTAGCAAATTTAATAAAAAAACACATTGATGCTGATTCAATTCTAAATGATTAAATTACTCATAATTTTTACTAATTTTATTTATAGCTGAATCCATTAAATTCAAGATTATTAATGATAAGGATTTTCCTATTTCTGTGGCAAATCCACCATATTTAGTTCCTCTTTTTTCACTGAATGCTATCATAAATGCATCTGAGGATGTCCCTATTCCCTTTCCAGCCTTCATTAAAGAATAAACTTTAGTAGATATTAAAACATTTAGAAGATCCATTGCACAGCTGAATTCTATTCCATTTTTTTCAACAAGTATTGAGTTTATTGTTTTTGATTTTTTGCAATCTTCACCAGGAATGCATATATATCCTAAGCCAAGTGTAATGGTGATAAAAAAATTCTCATCTTCGTAAAAAAATGCATTTTTTGTAAGGTCAACAGCGGTTAAAAATCCAACAAAACCATATATATTTTTAGATTTTTCAAAATCCCTCGCAATCTTTTCCGGATCCTGGTCAAAATTTTCATCAACATTCAGAATGAAAAATCCTTCACTTTCACCATAACCACCATTATAAAATGATGATGATACTGTTTTTAACTTTTTAGAGAATTTTGCATAAATATATCTTTCATTTTTTTCTAGTAATATTTGCATATATTTCTTCAACCTTTTGAACTATTTCTTCCATCTTTATTCCATTTTTTTCTGCAATGTATACCGACCCTCCTGCTCCTACACCTTCCTTGACAACTCCTGATTCATAATCCCTTAGGCCCTTATACCTTGATTTTGAAAAATCCAAATTTGCACAATAATATTCTACGCCAATTTCTCTTGCAGTTTTCTCAAATGTAGCACTCTTATCATTAATCACATATTTTGTAGTAAGTATCTTTCCTGGAATTTTTCCTGATTCTTTCATAAGTGCAGCTACAGCAAGCATTTGAGTACCTCCTGCAAGAAATATTTTACCACTGTACCCATGGGAAAAGCCAATAACAAAGGCCATCATTGGATCACCAAGTTCCTTTAATGAAGTGTACCAGTCAATTTCTTTTTTTCCAATTCTTTCAATTGCTTTTCTTACTGTTTTCATCTTAAGCTCCAGTGGATTTGAAATAGACGCAGATGAAACCTTTGATTCATATCCCAATCCAGTTAATATTGCCTGGGCGGTAGTGGTACCTCCAGGTACACTTTCACCTATGTATATTTCATTGAGATAGGACATTTCTCTACCTAATAATTCTGAATTCTCGAGAATTTTCTCTAAATGAGGTAAAGCTGTTTTTTCCGCTATATTCTGACCGGGGATGTTTGTAATGTTGACAAAAGGTATTTTTGGCTCCTCAATTGTACCTGATCGTACAACAAGTAAGGGGAAATTTGCTAGTATCTTGGATGACTTCGTTATTATAGCTGGTGTTGGATGACCTTCAGGTGTGACTGGAATAGCATCTATTGATTTTGGCTTGTTATAAAAAAGAAATTCTGCGTCTGCAATGGGTGTATATTTTATCAGCTCCGGATTCTTACCTGCTACCGTAATACCCGGAATGGAAGCAACATCCGTATTTGAAATTACAAGGAGAAACATAATTAAAGCAAAATTGAAATAGATAAAATGTATTTTAATCTTTTGATGTTATCCTTGATTTCGTTCTTTACCAACATCCCATCAAAAGGAACACTTGAAAAAGCGTCAAAAGAAGTGTTCCTGCTTCCATTAATAGCTTTAATTATATCTCTTCCTGCTGCATTTATTTTTTATTACCTCTATTTTATTCCATTAATGTTGAGGGCAATTATGGGTATTTTTATTATTTATGCAATCAATGGTCTATTGCACCTGGACGGTCTGGCGGATTTTTCTGATGGTATAATGGTAAAGGGTTCAAGGGAGAAAAAAATCAAGGCGCTAAAAGATATAAACACAGGAATAGCTGGGTCATTTTCAGTTATTTTTGTTCTTCTGATTGAAATTTTCAGTCTATATTCCATAAAAATTTCTTTGATCAATGTGCTTTCATTTTTCATAATCTCGGAATTTTCATCAAAATTTTCAATGCTTTCGGGTTTATTAAATAAAGCGCAAGGTGAGGGTCTCGGTGCAATTTTTCAAAAGAATTTTAAAAAATGGTTTCTTGTTATTGCTATTTTAATCACCATTCCTTTCTTTTTTCTGTTTAAATTTAATTACTTATTTTCATTCACAGGATTTATAATATCTATAATTATTTCATTAATTTGCAAAAAGAATTTCGGTATGGTGAATGGTGATTGTCTTGGTGCCATGAATGAAATTTCTAGGGCAATTACAATGGTGATTCTATGCTTGGAATTGTGATGGCTGGAGGTAAGGGTACAAGGATGGGCTTTGAAAAGCCTATGCTTGAATTTCGTGGAAAAAAATTCCTAGACATTTCTTGCGAGGCAATAATGAAATCAGGATTGAAATGTATGGTTGCTGTATCTGGCAACGCCCCAAAAACTATGGAATATGCCAGAAGCAAATATGATATATTGCTAACACCCGGAAAGGATTACTGTTATGATGTGAAATTCATTTTTGACAAATTAAAAGAGCCATTCCTTACAGTAGTTTCAGACATACCATTTATCAGCTATTTAGATATAATAGAATTACTGAATGATTACAGAGGAAGGAGCATGGCAGGAGTAGTAATAAAAAATGGAAAAATGGAATATGTAGGCATTAACATAGTTGCCGGTGATCTCAATGACGAAATACATATTTTCAAGAATGATCTATTATTGTTTAATGTAAATACATGGGAAGATTTTAAAAAAATATTGGAAAAAATTTAATCCCTGTATTTTGCCAGAATATATGCTATTATGTATGGAATTAATATCCAGAAAATACCTGCAATGACCAAAGGTAAATAAGTTATGCCATATGTAGATGGATTGATTGACACACCTCCAAATGAACCAAGCTTGTTAGTTATCAACGCCTCGAATAAGTTTGAATAACCCGCCGGACTTATATAATCGAATAATATATTCAATACTACATATGCGGAACTACTTGATGATATGCCTAGAGCGTATATTACTGCCATAGGAATAATTTCCCAGAACAGATCCATGACTATAAAGATGCCTATGGCTGCTCCTAGAAGTGCACCCTGTGATTTTACTATGTGAGAGATCATGTAAACTATTGCTAGAAAAGCCACGCCTTCTACAAAATATGTCCATATCAATTCTATGAGGAATGTTTCGGTGAAATATAGTTTAAAATAATGGTAGTAGATTAAATCAACTACTATCATTGCAAGAGCACCGGCAATGAATATTGCAAGAGCATTAGATAAGAATCTTGTTGTAATCAATTCACCTCTTGTAACTGGTCTTTTCAGAACAGATTCGAGAACACCGCTGGTCCTATCTTTGCCATAAGTAAGATAGGCAGTGAAAATTGCAAGTATGGGTATGAAAAGCCCGAGTATAGATGAAATTCCAGAAAATACGAGATCCTGGAGCCTAGTCTGGGTCATAGGCGTATAGGATGATAACTTTGAAAGACCCATAATTGTAAAATATTTTCCACCTTCAAGACCTGAATAAATGCCTAACAGTGAACCAGTACTATTCTTCACTTCGAGGTAAAAGGTATCGTTTATGTTGTCCATCTGTAATTGTGGGTATATCTTTTCTATCGATATTGAAGTAAAATTGTAGTAATATGCATAATTGAAAGTCTTAGGAATTCCTTTACTTGAATTTGAAGCAAAAAATATGAAACTCAGATAAGGCGATGAGCTTCCGTTCTCACCAACGTACATTGCAAGTATACCCATCCTGCTTGAATTTTGTACATTAAAGATGCCAGGATATATCTCAAGACCTGAATATTTTATTTGTGTATTTATTGTATATGCTACAGATGGTGTTTCAATTTTATTTCCGAAACTGGTATAAGTATAATTTACCTGCACCTGGATCTGATTTATATATTTTATAGGAAATGTTGCATTTGCATAACCACTTGATGATGATATTGCACGGTATTCTGAACCATTGTATTGATAGTATAAAACAACATTCCTTACAGGATTTCCATAACCATTATGCACATATGCAACCATGGTTAAGTTATTGTTGTTTAAAAAATATCCATATGCTACCTCAGGTACAGTAGGAACATTCGATGAATTGGATGATGATGCATTTTCATAGGCAAGCAGTGAGGATAATCCCACTATTGCAATGATCAGCATAATCACAAACCTGCTCATCATTGTTCTCTTGATTTCATAGGATATAGGTTTCATTGTCTCTCACCTATTAATTTAAAGAAATACTCTTCAAGTGATTCACCTACAGGCTCGAACTTTCTTACCTTCAATCTATTTGCAATGAGATCATTCAAAATCTCAGGTATTTCAGTTTCTTTTACATTAAGATCTGTTAGCATTATATGACCATCAAGATACTCAACTGTCCCATATTTTGAAAGTATATTTTTAATATTCTCTCGAAAATCATTTCCGTTCATTATTTCTATATATATTTTCAATTTACCCAGATTCCTGAGCTCGGATTTTCCCAAAATCTTGATCAATTTTCCGTGGCTTATTATTGCAACCCTGTCCGCAAGATTTTCTATTTCAGTAAGAATATGTGATGATAGTAAAATGCTTTTTTGCTTTGACTTTAAATCGATAATGAGATCTCTAACAAACTTAACACCTTCCGGATCGAGACCGTTAAGAGTTTCATCGAATAGAACATTTTTTGGGTCATTGATTAATGATTCTGCTATTGAAAACCTTTTTTTCATACCCTGAGAATATTCCCTCAATTTTTTATTAAGGTCATTTGATAGCCCTACCATATCAAGCAATTCTTTAATCCTTTTATCCATTTCCTTTTCATTGTTCCTGTAAAAACCAGCATAATATCTCATCAGCGAAAGCGGCTTTGCATTTGGCTCAAAATTCGGGATTTCTGGGATCCAGCCCACATTATATGATGCTTTAACTTTTTCTTTAATCACATCAAAACCATCAACACTTATTTTTCCTGATGTTGGAAGTAAAATACCCGCAATCATCCTTATTGTGGTTGTTTTGCCTGCACCATTCAAGCCCACCAATCCAAGAATTTCACCATTCTCAATATTTAGCATTAAATTTTTAACTGCCGGTGGATCTCGCCTACTGTAAATTTTAGTTACATTATCAATTTCAATCATATCAATCGCTTTTCCATAGATATATCTATTACTTATATAAAACTTATTTAATGACTTTTCCAGTTTCAATATACCATAAATAAAGATCTAAACGGGCAAGATCCATACCAAGCTTATCCGCTATTTTTTTAAGTTCATTCTCCAGCAAAACATAATTTTTTTCTGTTATTTTAATTTCATTTGTAATGCCATATTTTTTCATTAAATTAAAGATATGCTTGTCGATTATTGCAAAATTCTTGTATCCAACATTCCTTAAAAAATGTGATGATTCCTTATAACCTAAACCCTTAATGTTTTGAACAAGCCATTCCCTTTTCTCAATATCTTTTTTTCCTAAAATTATTTTTTTTATTGTATATGAAAATTTTTGATTCTCCCGAATGTATTTTGCCCTTGTATTATAAAATCTGTATCCAAGTTCTTTTAATTTCATTGAAAGTTCGTATTCATTTAAAGTTGCAAATTCCAAGGGCCTTAAATTTTTCTGCATTCTTAATCCCAATTCAGCAGAAGTGTTTGCGGTTAATATGCAAAAACACAGTTCGGAAAACCAAGCAAGATCATCTTTTCTATTCATTTCATCAAATTCTTTTATCCTTTTTTCAATAATGGGAGAAATTTCTTTTTGCAAACTTTTAATTTTTTCTTCCAATTCCATTGAAGATGATAAGCCACTGGACTTAATAATCTTTATTTCAGGTTTTAAAATTGGATATAATAGGGATAAAGTTCAAATACGATGTTTTTTTCAACCTTTTCTGTATTCACATTGGAGGTGAATAGTAAATATGGAGGATGCCGAAGATGGCCGTGGGAATTCATATAATCGCGGATTTTTACGGCGTTGATCGAGAGAAGATTACATATGTTGAACAGATGAAACCAATTTTTGAAGATACCGTAAAGTATGCAAAACTGACAAAAATATCTTCTGATTATTACCAGTTCAGGCCTATGGGGTGCAGCGGTATTGTTTTGCTTGCAGAATCCCATTTATCTTTTCATACATGGCCTGAACATGAGCTTGTGACTCTTGATATTTATACATGTGGTGATCCTAACCAAGCATTTATTGCGCTTGATTATTTGCAGAGGGTTTTAGATCCAAAGAAGGTTTCACATCTTATTATTGAAAGAGGCACAGATGTAAGCGAAAAGATTGAGGAAAATGCCCAAGAGATAACAAAGGTGGAAAGTTGAATGTTTACCATAATACCAAGCAAAGTTTTTTTTACAAAGGGTGTAGGAAGGCATAAATCAAGACTTGGATCTTTTGAACAGGCATTGAGAGATGCTGGAATTGCACAGTTCAACCTTGTTGAGGTAAGTTCAATATTTCCTCCTAATGCTGAAATTGTTACAAAAGAAGAAGGATTGACCTATTTAAAGCCTGGCCAGATACTCTTCGTAGTACTTGCAAAAAATTCCAGTGATGAATTAAACAGATTAATTTCAGCTGCGGTTGGACTTGCAATACCAAAGGATAGAAACCTTTATGGATATCTTAGTGAACATCATAGTTTCGGTGAAACAGATAAAATAGCAGGTGAATTTGCTGAAGATCTTGCTGCAGAAATGCTCGCATCAACAATGGGTATTGATCATCACCTAATATGGGATGAAAGTAATCAAACTTGGGCTCTTGATGATAGGATACTTTTAACACAGAATGTTGTTTCAAGTGCAACGGTTGAAAAGTCTGGGGAATGGACAACTGTTATTGCTGCTGCAGTTCTAATTCCTTGAATTTATTTGAAAAATTATGTGCAAATTTTATTGGATCACCATATTCAAATAATTTTTTTATAGTTTCATATGTTTTTTTAAGTGAAATATTATTCCCTGGAGAAATATATTTGTTTTGAATTACCCAACCTATCTGCTTTTCTCCAGAAAATACCATGTTATTTTTAAGAACTCCATAAAGATGCGATTTTGCAATCCCTATGGATGGTACATTTGCAAATATACCTACATATGTAGCTAGACCAATCCCCCTTGGATGCATTAGACCATTTCCATCAAGCAACAAAAGATCTTTTCCAGTATAATGTTTCAATATTGCGTTTCCTTCTCTATATGAAAAATATGTAGGTATATATGGAAAATTAACAATATCCTTAAAATTTTTAATGCCCAAAATATTTAATTTTTCATCCATGTAAACAAATGAAAGGAATATTATTCTTCCCTGATATGATGCATCAATTGCAACAATTTTTTCAAATTCCATGTCACTGTTTGATATATTTTTTATTAATTCTTTCTCCTTTTCTCTTATCCTTTTAAGAGGATAATCAGTTTTGAACTCATTAAATATTAAATTTCCAAAATTTTCAATTTTTCCATTTGTTATTTTTACACCCTCATTTTTTAATAACTCAATTTTTTTGGTAATTCCTTCAGGATGTGTGAAACCACCTATTGTTCCATCGCTTTTGACTACCCTATGGCATGGAATTACGATAGGTTGTGGATTTTCTGCAAGCATCTGACCAACTGCTCTAGAGGCTATTACATCTCCTAGAGCATTTGCAAGAGATTTGTACGTAGTAATCATTCCTTCAGGTATCTGTTTTACAAGATCGTAAAAATATGAATAAATATCAAAATCAATCATTGCTTTTAGATATATTCCATCATTTAAATGTTTTTTAATTTTTTCAATTCATCAGGGTTAGTCGTTATTACTTCATTCTCTTCCCTAGTTGCAATAATTCTCAATGGAAATCTTAGGGGATGTGATATGAAATATGCCTGCGAATATCCTGATATGTTAGGTTTTTCTACATTTAAAATAAAATTTTCTTCAGCGTTAGTAAATTTGTAAAAAGATTGCATTTCATCACTTATATAGCCATGTTTAAAAATTATGTGGAATAATGCATTATTCATAATTGATCTACCAAATGGTGTTGTAAGAAAATCATCAGCCTTTTGAGAAATGACATTCATACTGCATTTCCATCTTCTAACGTGCCTAAAAAGAGTATCTATAAATGCAGATGCATATTCATTTTTTAATAATTTCCATGTTTCATCAATTATGACTAATTTTTTTTCGTAATCAGAAGATATTTTACCATATATGAAATCCAAAATCATTGTCATATAAAAAGTCATAAATTCATCATTTATATTAGTTAAATCGAATGATACTATATTTTTATCAAGTTTCAAAAATGTTTTTGAATCTAAAGATTTTAATGATCCAGATATTAGTTTATCAAGAAGATAAGATATTTCAATCGACCTTTCATCGTTGAATGTTTTTAAGATATCAATAAAATCTGAAATTGTAGGTTCTTTTTCCTTCAAATAGATCATAGTTAATGCTGCATCTATTAATGCAAGGTCATTTTTTGTCAAATCAAGAAGTATTGAAAATAATGTTCTTAACCTTAATATCTTTTCTTCTATATTCTTTTCATTTCCGAGTTCAAAAATATTTATTTCATTGCCTTTCATTCCTATTTCTACTACTTCGCCGCCAAGCATTTTTACTAAATTTGTATATTCACCTAATGGATCAATTATATAGACCCTTATCGATCTATCCAATATCAATTCTCTAATGATTGAAAGCTTTACAAAATAGGATTTTCCAAATCCTGTTGTACCTGAAATAATAGAATGACTAGAAGGAAATTCCCATCTGTTGAAAATAACAGGAGTATAATTTTTATCATTTATACCGTAAAAAATACCATTTTCCATGTTAACATAATCAACCAAAAATGGAAAAAGTGTGCCAAGTGCATGTGTATGTATAAATTGTGAGTTTTTTCCATCATTTTTGTCAATCGGTAAAAGCTTGTAAAAATAATTTTTCAATTCAAAAATTGGATTCATAAAGCTAAAAAGATTTTTCTTTAATTCCCATATTACATAATTATAAGAATTTTTGGCTTTTTCTTCACTTTCAGATTTTGAGTAAATTGATAATGAAAAACGATAAATATGCCCTTTTCCTGATATGACATATTCTTCTAAAGCTCTTGTACTTAATATCTTTCTTTCTAATTTTCTTTTTTTTGATGAAAAATCCTTAATATATTTCAATTCTGGTTCTAGTGTTTCATTTTCAATGTCAAATAGCTCAATCATCTTTGAATCATCCATTGGTAATACATTTATGGAAATATCAATAGAATGATTTGATGTCAAAAAATCCTTTAAGATTCCAAAGTTAATCGTTTTTGGAAGTTCTTTGCTTAGAACTACAAAATAGTTATATTTGCCTACCATTATTCTGTCCTTTGAATAAATTATTTCATAGTCATCCATTTTTTACCTCCTTTATAAATAAGTACAATAAAATGAACAACATTAATAAGGTATTAAAAAATAAAAAGTATTGAAATGGTAAAATTATGTAAAATAATGAAATAAACAAAACACTTAAAATCGTTATCTTTAATTTATTGTTTATTAATAAATAATAAAGATACGCTGATGCATTTATAAAAAATATACCCCATAGGAAAATACCAAACAAAAATATCAAAGAACTTGATATAAGAGAGAGAATTAAAATAAATAAAAAATTATTTTTTTCCATTTAATCACCATAAGTAATTAAAAATTTCACTGTACTCATAAAACTGCAATCTTTTAATTTTTAAATTTAATGCAGATAATGAATTAACAAATAATTCAGCCCTTTCATTTAATATCTCAGATGCTTTTTTAAAGTTTACTTGTGAATTAATTTTAAATTCATTGAATTTTAGTGTTAATATAATGATAAATTTTTTCTTAAAAACCCTGTTATTATAATATTCGAATAAATTTTTCTGACTTTCTGCGACTATTTTAAGAAATTTATTTTCTTGATTTATTATCATATTTTTGCTATCTCTATATGAATAAATGTATATTGAAAAACCAAAATCTATTGAATTTAGAAATTTATTAAATTGTTCATAAATATTATTTTTCTCATTTTCGTCTATGAAATCAATACTTATGCCAGATGATTCCAGCGCACACATATATCCTTCATAATATTTCCAAACAGTAGCATTTCTTGAATTAGTTTTAAAATCTATTAAATCGATTATTGTACTTCTTTTTACCCTCTTAGATTTCAATTTCCAAATAAAAGATTTAATCAAAAAGATGTCAAGGTCATATTGATTATATTTTTTCCAAACGAGAATAACAGGTATTATTATTATTGGTAGAAATACTATGGATACATAAATAGAAAAGATGATTATTGGAAATGAATAAAAAATTATTCTTATTAACTGTGAAAATGTGAATGGGCCAATGGAATTTTCTGAGCCTATTGGTTCTGGAACATCTACACTTATCATGACTTATTTTCCCCACTATTTTTTGGTAGCAATGAAAAATTTCCTGAAATACTGTTTTTTATTGTTTTAAAACCTGTTTTTCCAATATTTGAGCCTTCAAAAAAGAATATCCTTGGGAAAAATGATATTGTTCTTGGATATCCCATTTTAGATAATGAAAATGAAACAACATATGGTACCATTAATGAAACTGCAAAAATCCCAGACCAAAAAAGAGGATCTTGAATAAATATTAATAAAAGAAGCAATGGAGCCATAAAACATATTTCAAAAACTCTATCAATGAAAGACATCCAAATTCTTTTACCCACTAATTCAGTTTTTGGATGCATAAGAAATAATGATCCTATTGGTAAAATAATAATAAAAAAATATATCCATATAATTCTCATCACCAGAACAATAAGGAAAATGAACATTACTCCAATGAGAGTACTTAAAACAAGAAATTCAATAAATCCATTGGTGGAATATATCATTATATTAAAATTTTGAAAATAATTCCATGGCCAGTCAGATAGATTTTTTAATCCAATAACAGGTGATGGAGATCCATTCCATACAATATGGAGACCAGAGTAAAAGAATGAATAAATAACATTTCCAAACTGCATAGTAATGTCAGCAATATAAATAGAAAAATAGGCCAATATTACACTTAAAAATATTCTTGGTATATATTCGCTAAGTTTTTCATTTATTTGAAATGTATGTTTAAAAAGATAAGAAAGTCCAGCAAGAATGAGCATTATAGAGAAGAATGGCGCTACAATAAAATTGAGTACAATTACACTAATGTTTACTGAAAAATCCATTCCTATTTGTGCTACCATGCCATACCCATATGCATTTCCTGTTATCCATACAGGATTTAATGATGGAATTTTACCATTATTAAGTACTGAAGGAAAAGAAACAGCAGGATTTAAGAATTGAAAAATAAGATATTTCCATATAAAAGTGGCTGCAGCAATTAATATATCATTAAAAGCAGTGAAAAAAGCTCCAAGTACTGAATTTACTATCTGTTGTATATTAAACAATTTTAACACCAATCATCCGTGAGCTATAAACCCTATAATGTTCACTATTATGGAAGCACCCAATATTATTACAGATGCAATGATCATTATTGGTAGATCATGTTTGAATTTCAATATGCCTTCCCTATCATCCTTATGGAAGAAAAGAAACAATCCTTCCCATATCCATAAAATAGAAAGTATTGAAATTGCAATAGCATTTATAACAAAAGTCAGTCTATTTAGCATTTCTGTCAAATTTTGCGTTGCATTTGCACCTACACTCGTATGCATATTAACTGAAACTGTCTGGGCATAGCTTAGATTCATTCCGCTTACTAATATTACTTGAGTTATCAATATTAAAGCTAAAAGCTTCAAATTATCACCCTCAAAAATGGTATGGTAATTAGATATATATATTTTGTTATATAAAAAGTATAATTTTTATAAAAAGTATAAAAAAAATTTTTTATATTTTTATGTGTTTTGGGAATTATGACCGAGGAGAGGGTTTCAATTGGAATAAAGAAAAAGACGAAGGATTTCTTGAACTATATATCATCAATAGTACAGAGGGACCTTGGTAGAGGAGATCTTACATGGGATGAATTTCTTTTATACATATCATTGAAATATGTTTTTTTTGAAGAGATTGATTTTAATGAGGTTTTTACATTCTTGAAAATGAGTGAAGAAGAGAGAAAATTTTTAAGGGAGAAACTAAATATAATTGTTTAATGGTTGAATTAAAAAAATTCAAGGGAATTGGATATTCAGATGAATTGAACCCTTTGGATGATTATTTAACCCTTCCATTTGATGAAATAGATGAAGATCTGAAGAATAAATATTTAAAAAGAAATCCCTATAATTTTGTTAGAATTAATCTCCCCGATAAACATGATTATTCATTGAAGACTATAAATGAATGGATTGCCAAGAAAATTTTAATAATGGATAAAGAAGAGCATATTTATCCTTATATACAAAAATTCTTCTTTAATGGGAGAATGGTTGAAAGGAAAGCCTTTTTTTCTTTGATTAGTGTAGATCAAAGTTTTAAAGAAATAATACCACATGAGAGAATTTTCCAGGCCCCAAAAAATGAGCGTTTAGAATTGATGAAGAAAGTTCAAATGGATATTGAACCAATTTTTTTCCTTTATAATGATATTAATGGAAAATGTTCATATTTACTAAATTTTAGTAAAAAAATTCTTTGGGGTGAAGAACCGAATGGAATAAATAACGAACTTTATGTTTTGGATGATGATCCTGATGAGTGTAATAAAATGAAATTTGTTATTGCAGATGGGCATCATAGGTATAGTGCAGCAGTAGATTTTTCAAAAATAAATGAAAAGGGTAAATATGTAATGGGTGTTTTTGTAAATGTAAACGATCCTGGATTAATTATTCTCCCATCAAATAAGATTGTTAAAAATATACCTAATGATTTTAACATTAATTCTTTTGAAAATTATTTTGAAATAGAACAGATAAATAGTACCGAAAAAATTATTGGATCAAAAGAGTTTATTCTTGTTTATAAAAATAAATATTATTTGCTTAGGTTAAAAGATAAACTTAACTTTGTTAATGATAAATACATGGAACTTGGCCCTGTAATATTCAATGACATAATTTTAAATAAAATATTAAAGATAGATTATGATTTTGATCGCATAATTACTTTTCATAATACCAATTTAAATCTTGAAAATTTAAAAAATTCTATGGCTTTTATTTTTAATCCTGTTACACCAAAAATTATTTGGGATATTTCCTTAAATGGTAAAAGGTTACCTCAAAAATCTACATATTTTTATCCAAAAATAGTTTCTGGTTTAAGATTATACAAAAAAGAATAAATTATTTTAGGTATTTTTTTGATATTTTAGAATTTTTAAAAATAAATACATACCATGTTCGATCCCCTATATCCACTTCATCTGTGATAATACATTCATTTTCATCTATTTTAAACTTTTTCTCTTCTTTTAATATACTCCAAACAGGATCAGTTATTTTTATACCTATTCCAAATTTTAGAGGATTATCTGACATTTTACATATATCAGTTTCAAATTCTTTTCCTTTTACTTGTATTTTCATGATAGGGACCCCCCCATTTCCTATGGAATTATTTTAGGTCTGGTTACTTCTGCTTTCAATTTTTTTCCTCTTATATCTATTTGTACAATATCACCAGGTTTTATTTCTTTTTTTACATATCCTAAACCTATACCTATTTTTAAAACAGGTGACATGGTTCCACTTGTTATAGTACCTACCATAATATCATTTTTATATATCTTAAAACCATGCCTAGGAATTCCTGTATCTATCATTTTAAATCCTCTAAAAATTTCATGATCTGTATTTTTTATTTTTAGCAATGCTTCTTTACCAATAAAATCATGATCATAATTTATAATCCATGAGATAGCTGCTTCTATAGGCGTTCTATCCATATTAAAATCAGTACCACTGAGCAACATTCCTTTTTCCATTCTTAATGTATCTCTTGCTCCTAATCCACATGGTTTTAATCCATATTCCTTTCCATAATCTATTAAATCATTCCAAATATTTATTGCATATTCATTAGGAAATATTAACTCAAATCCATCTTCCCCTGTATATCCAGTTCTAGATATCATTATTTTATTATAAGGAAGAAAGTTATCTCCCCTTGTTTCTATATTATTAAAATTAATGAAATCAAAGGTAAAATTATTCATTTTTATATAGTCATAATTTGTTAATTTATTCATTACCTTTACAGCTAAAGGACCTTGCACTGCTATACTTGAATATAATAAAGTACGATCATAAATTTTTATATTATATCCTATAGATTTTTCTTTTACCCAATTATAAATTTTTTCTTCAGTAGCAGCATTTGGAACTAATAAAAATTTATTTCTGTTTACTTTGTATACTATTGTATCATCTAACATTATACCCTTTTCATTTAAATAAGCACTATATTTTGCTTCCAAATTTTTCATATCAGAAACTTTTGTTGGAAGCAAATAATTTAAAAATTTTTCTGAATCTTCCCCCTCTATAATTATATCACCCATATGTGAAACATCAAAAATACCAACTTTATTTCTTACTGTTAAATGTTCATCAATAATACCAGAATATTCCAGAGGCATAGAAAAACCTGCAAATTCTATCATTTTAGCTTCCAATTTTATATGTTCATCATAAAGCGGTGTCTTTTTTACCATAAATTTCACCTAGTTAAGATAATAGCTTAAGAAGATATAAAACCTTTTTAGTAATTTCCAGTAGAAATACCCCCCACCCTCTCTATGAACAATTTATGAATTCTATAATCTCCTGTTAATTCAGGATGAAAAGTTAAAGCAAAAATTTTCTCTTTAGATACAAATACAATATCATCGTTATATTTAGAAAGAACTTCCACATCATTACCTATGGATTCTATAACAGGTGCCCTAATAAATACTGCAGGAAAAGAAGAGCTGAAACCTTTTATGTCTAAATCAACCTGAAATGATGAATATTGCCTTCCATATGCATTCCTTTTTATTTTAACATTTATTAAATTCAGTGGATCTACTCTTGAATCGCCAGTATCTCTTGATATAACAATTGCTCCGGCACAAGTTCCCATAACACCTAAAGAATTATTTAATGCATTATCCCTAATTATATTATAGAGATCATTTTTTTTCAAAAATCTTGATATTGTGGTACTTTCACCACCTGGAATAATCAATCCTTTTAGATCTTTTAAATCATCTTTATTTTTAACCAATACAGGTTGCCCCTCAATATTTAATATCTTCAGTACTTTTTCTACCATTTTGAAATGTTCTAAAACATCACCCTGAATATTCAATATTCCTATTTTCATTGAAAATAGGAAAAAAGGAGGATATAAAAAAATATTTGCAAAAGATTTTTTTAATAAATAATAGTTTACATTTTTATGTATTCCGATTTAATAAAGAAATTTAAAAATGTAATGGAAATAAAAGGTTATGTTAGTAAAGAACTTGAAGTTACAAAATATTTGTTAAAATACCCAAAAACACCAATATATTTCAGAGACCTAGATGGTTATGAAGCTATAGGGAATATATGGGCAGAAAGAAATAATATATCTATGGTTTTAGGTAATTCAGATATTCTTCAATCATTGCTTTACGCTATAAATAATCCAGTGGATTATGAGATCTTAGATAAAAATCCATTTTACGAAGAAAGAGATTTTTCTCTTAAAGAATTACCTATACCAAAATATTTTGAAAAAGACGGATCAAATTATATAACCAGTGGAATAGTATTTTCTGAAATGGATGGAAAGAGGAACGCATCATTTCACAGGATGATGGTTATAGATGAAAAGAGGGCAGTAATCAGGCTTGTTCCAAGGGATCTTTATAAAATGTATGAAGAATCTATAAAAGAAGGAAAAGATCTTAAAATCTCAGTTATAATAGGTGCATTTCCCACATTTCTTTTAGCTGCAGCTACGTCAGTTGATTATAACATAGATGAATCAATGATTGCCTCATCATTGAGATTAAAAACATTAGGTGAAAAGGAAAAAATGGTAAGGTTATCAAATGGAATAAATGTACCTATTGAAAGTGAATATGTTTTTGAAGGGAAAATAACGAATGAAAAATACCCTTTGGAAGGACCATTCCTTGATATTACAAGAACGTACGATACTAAGGAAAATCAGCCAGTAGTGGTATTTGAAAAAATGTATACAAACAAAAAACCAATATTTCATTTGCTCCTCTCCGGTGGATATGAACATTATAATTTAATGGGCATGCCAAGAGAACCTACAATTTATCAGGAAATTAAAAAAATGAACGTTGATGTTCTGGATGTTAAATTAACTTATGGTGGTTGTTCTTGGCTTCATGGTATTGTAAAAATTAAAAAGAAAAATGAGGAGGATGGAAGGAAGGCTATTGAAGGTGCATTTAAAGGCCACAGGAGTTTGAAACATGTAATTATTATTGATGAAGATATTGATATAAATAATATTGAAGATGTTGAATGGTCCATAGCAACGAGATTTCAAGGTGACAGGGATATGGTAATAAAAAAGGAAAGGGGAAGTTCATTAGATCCAAGCAGATATAACAATGATATTACAACAAAAATAGGTATAGATGCCACTATAAAAGGCAAAGATAAAGAAAGTTTCAAAAAAGAGTTTTAATTTTTTTTCCAAAATCTATTTTAATGAGGAAAGTTAATATAGTAATTTATATGTAGAATTAACCTACCCTTAAGGTGGTTCTGATGAGTAAAAAACTTGATGAGGACCAGGTTATTAAATGCCCAGAATGTGGATCAACACATTTTATAATAGATTATGAGAGAGGAGAAATGATATGCCAGAATTGTGGCTATGTAATAGAAGACTCTTACATAGATCAGGGACCGGAATGGAGAGCATTCGATAGTGAACAGGAAGAAAAAAGAGCAAGGACAGGCGCACCAATGACATATCTAAGCCATGATAAGGGTCTTGCAACAGAAATTTCATGGTCAAACAAGGATTCATATGGTAAAAGGATACCCCATAGGAACAGGGCTCAGATTTATAGGGTAAGAAAATGGCACCAGAGGATCAGGGTAAGCAATTCAGCCGAAAGGAATTTATCAATTGCTCTTCAAGAACTTAATACAATTTCAAGTAAAATGGGATTGCCAAAAGATATTAGGGAAACAGCTGCAGTTATATATAGAAGAGCAGTTGAAAAGAATTTAATAAGAGGTAGAAGCATTGAAAGCATAGTTTCAGCAAGTATATATGCAGCTTGCAGGCAGGTAAATCTACCCAGAACTTTGGATGAAGTTGCAAAATGTGCTGAACTCAGTAAAAAGAAAATTGGAAGGTCATACAGGCATTTAACTAAGGAATTAAAATTGAATTTAAAACCAACCTATCCAACATCATATATTGTTCAATTTTGTAATAAATTGAATCTTGATAAAACAGTTCAAGAAGAAGCTGAAAGCATAATCAGAAGGGCAGGTGAATTGGGTATTATTTCAGGTAAAGGCCCTACCGGTGTTGCCGCCGCAGCTATATACATTGCATCAACAATTAAAAACCAAGTAAGAACGCAAAAGGAAATAGCGGATGTGGCGGGAGTTACTGAGGTAACAATTAGGAACAGGTATAAGGAGATATCAAAACTGCTCAATATAAATCTTGATGGAGAGCAGTGAATAAATTATTTATTTTAATTCGTATTATAGTTAAACATGATAACAAGCAAAAATGTTCATGAAATATTGGGGAAAAGAATTTTGACTGACGGCTATGATATGGTCCTTGATCTGGAGAAGAGTCAGGGTGCCTGGCTTTATGATTCAAGGTTTGACAAAAAATATCTGGACTTTTTCGGTTTTTTTGCCACATCAGCAGTGGGAATGAATCATCCTAAATTTTTTGATTCAGAATTCCTTAAAAAATTGGAGAAGGCAGCAATAAACAAACCTACAAATTCTGATATATATACAGTGGAGATGGCAGAATTTGTAGATACACTTTCTAGAATAGCTACACCAGATTATATGAAATATTTCTTTTTCATTGAGGGTGGAGCCTTGGCTGTTGAAAACGCTTTAAAAACAGCATTTGATTGGAAAGTAAGAAAGAATTTCAAAAAAGGGTATAAAGAAGAGAAAGGTTACAAGGTCATACATTTAAAGGAAGCATTTCATGGCAGATCCGGATATACATTATCATTAACAAATACATTCGATCCAAGAAAAACTCAATATTTTCCAAAATTTAATTGGCCCAGGATCACAAATCCAAAAATTACATTTCCACTATCAGGTGAGAATTTAAAGAAAGTTGAAGATCTTGAAAAGAAGAGTTTGGATGAAATGGAAAAGGCCATAAAAGAAAATCCTGATGATGTAGCAGCTTTTATAATTGAACCTATTCAGGGTGAAGGTGGAGACAACCATTTCAGGAAAGAATATTTAAAAGAAGTTGAAAAAATAACAAAGAAAAATGAAATTATGTTTATTGTGGACGAAGTTCAGAGTGGAATGGGAATAACTGGAAAATGGTGGGCACATCAGCATTTTGATGTTAAACCTGACATAATTGCATTCGGGAAGAAAATGCATGTGTGTGGTATAATGGTAGGGCCAAGAATAGATGAAATTGAGGATAATGTTTTCAAGGTATCGAGCAGAATAAATTCAACATGGGGCGGAAATCTTGCAGACATGGTAACAGGTAAGAAGATACTAGAAATAATGGATGAAGAAAAGCTTGTTGAAAATGCAGCAAAGATGGGAGAAATTTTCGTAAAGGGCTTGGTTGAGCTTCAGGATAAATATACAGTGATGAGTAATGCTAGAGGAAGAGGTTTAATGGATGCATTTGATTTAAAGGATACGAAGACGAGGGATGCCATATTTAATCTAATGTACAAAAATGGTTTGCTTGCATTAAAAACGGGTGAAAAGGGAATAAGGTTTAGGCCACCACTAATTATTGGAACAGTTGAAGTGACAGAGGCTCTAAACAGGATAGAAAAATCCTTAAGGGAGCTTGAATAATATTTTTTATGAACCCTTCACTTTTTATTTTTTCAGAAAAAATTGAAGAAAATGCCAAGAAATTAAAAAATTACCTATCAAAGGACAAGATAGATATTCTAGGTGTAACAAAAGTAATGCTAGGTGATCCTAGATATGCAAAAATTTTAATTGAAGCAGGAATTGAAACACTTGGGGATTCAAGAATACAGAATATAATGAGAATGAGAAAGGGGGGCATTAGGGAAAAAATTTTTCAGATAAGGGCGCCTCAAATATCCGAGGCAAAGTATACGGTTAAATATGCAGACGGCGCTTTTATAACCGAAATTGATACTATAAAAGTCATATCAAAATATTCAAAAATTCTTGGAAAAAAATTTGGCATAATTGTTATGGTTGAATTGGGTGACTTAAGGGAGGGTGTTATGCCTAAAGATCTTTACAATTTTGTTAATGAAATTCAGAATTATAAAATAGAATTTTTAGGTATAGGTACAAACCTTGGTTGTTTTGGTGGTGTAATACCCACAGAGGGTAAAATGAATGAACTCTTAAAATTAAAAGAGGAATTAATCAAAAATGGTATTGATGTTAAAATTGTATCTGGTGGTGCTACTGATACCCTTTATCTGTATGAGAAAGGAAGGCTTTCAGGAGTAAACCAGCTGAGGATAGGTGAAGCAATAGCACTTGGAAGAGATACAACAGGTAACAGGGAAATATCATACTTAAATAGGGATACTTTCTTGCTTAAAGCAGAAATAATAGAAATTAAAGAAAAGCCATCAAAACCATATGGCGAAATTGGTAGGGATGCCTTTGGAAACATACCAAAAATAATGGATATTGGATTAAGAAAAAGAGCAATTATAGCACTTGGGATTCAGGATGTTGATATTGGGTCATTAATTCCACTGGATAAGGGCATTAGAATCCTTGGAGGTAGTAGTGATCATATTATATTAGATATTACTGAGAGCGAAGAAAATTATTCTATAGGATCGGTTGTGGAATTTCATTTACTTTATCCGGGCCTTCTTAAATTAATGACATCACACCATGTAAAGAAAGTTTATAAATCATAAACGATGCCAGGAATTCTTGGAAACAGTTGTACCATACCTATGTGATCAACATTTGTAATCCATTTTAAGAGCCTTTCAATTCCTATGCCAGCACCTGCACAGGGCAATATCCTGCGATCTTTTGCAAGTTCAAGAATTATTTTAAAGTTATTTTCGTTTAGACCATCTCTGAGAATCTTTTCCTTCATCTTTAGATATGTAAATTCCCTCTTTGCTCCTGATAAAACCTCACCAAGCCCAGGCAAATATAGATCATAATTATCCCATCTCCCAGTATCAAAATCCTCGTAATCATAGAACTCCCTTGGTATATTTACTACCCAAATTGGTTCATCAAATTTTTCAACAATTTTTTCCCAGTCATTTCCATATTCATTTTTTAGATCTTCCAAGTCATAAACCTTCCAAGGTGGTCTTACCATATCAAAAAATGAATTATTTTGAATAAAACCTTCAAATTCTTTTTCAATGTTTTTCTTTAATTTATAAAGAACATACTCAACAAATTTCCTTATGTCATTAGAGGATGCATCCCTTATTTCAAAGTCAAGTTGTGTAAATTCATAGGCATGCAAACCTGTTAAAGCCCTTTCTTTTTTTTCAATCCTTATGTTTGGTGAAAATGTAAACAATTTATCATAGAGTATTGAGCAGGTGACAATTTTGTGAACAATCATACTTTGCATTACCTTAACGCTTGTCCCATAAATTTCTGCCTCAATCCTTTTTTCTATTGATGCCCCTGGATCAGGCCACAAAGGATCTGTAGCTTTGGAAAAGATTACGGGCATTATCCACTGAAATCCATTTTCAACAAATTCATTCGAAAGGAACTTAAATACATAAGTCTCTATTTGCCCTATAACTCTCTTTTTTTCAATTTCTTCATTGCCTAATTCATAAAATGGTCTCGGAATAAGCATTGTTTTTTCCATATATGTTAATATTACATTGATATTATTAACATTTATGTTTAAAAATATGAATAATTGTTAAAATTTAGAAATAAAAACTTAAAAAAATGGACAAATTGCAAAAAAAGAATTTTAAAATTGAATGAAAAAATTAAAATTTGAATTAGTTATCTAATAATTATGGATTTTGATAAAAAGGATGCTGCAATATTGAAAGTGTTATCAAAGAATGGTAGAGCCCAAATAAGTGAAATATCGAAAGAAACAAACATACCAAGGATTACAGTATACAACAGGATACAAAAACTAATAAAAGATGGAATAATTAAAAAAATAATTCCACTTTTGAATTATAAAGTCCTGGGTTTATCTGTCACAGCATTTATATTGATATCATTTTCGCCGAACTTTAAACTCTCTCAAAGAACACTTGCAAAGAAAATTTCTGTAATGAAAAATGTTGAAGAGGTTCATATTATTGCAGGTGAATGGGATCTTCTTGTAAAGGTAAGGGGAAAAACTGTTGAAGATGTAGGATCATATGTAGTTGATCAGCTTAGGAATATCGAAGGTGTAGAAAAAACAATGACAATAGTTGCATTTGAAACAGTTCTTGATGAGCCTCTTTCTATTGAAAACGTTAGATTACAATGAAAAAATTAGTTGTTTTTGATATGGATGGCGTTTTAACAGATTGTAAAAGTAGCTGGTATTTCATTCACAAGTATTTTGGTACAGACAATATGGAAAATATAAGGCTTTTTAACGAAGGAAAAATAGATTATCCAACATTCATTTACATGGACGTTATGTTATGGAAGTCAAAAGATCCATATCTCACAATTGAAAAGTTAAAAAAAATTTATGAAAGAATGCCAATGATGAATGGTGCATATGAAACGGTAAAAACTTTGAAAGAAAAGGGCATGAAATTGGCAATTATTACAGGCGGTCTTGATATAATTGCTGACATAGTATCCAAAAGGCTAGGTATAGAAATCTATTATGCCAATGGTCTTGAAACGGATAGAAATGGTGTAATTACAGGTAAGGCAAAAATGGTTGTAAATCCATATAGGAAAGATATTGCACTTATGAATTTACTTGATAAACTGAAAATAAAACCCCAGGATACAGTGGCAATTGGGGATGGTGAAGTAGATGTACCGATGTTCAAAATTGCAGGCACAGGCATTGCATTTGATCCATTGAGTGATAACGTTGAAAAGAGCGCTAATATAGTCATAAAAAAGAAAAATCTTACTGAAATTTTGCCTTACATTTTATAAATTGAGCCTGAATCATCTAAAATGGTGTATCCTGGGAATTGTTTTTTTATTAATTCCTTTATTTTATCCGATTTAAGCAAATTTATCATTTCCTTAATTTCTGGTTTGTCCAATGAATCTATGCTCGCAAGTATGTCATACATTTCCAGTCCAATAGGAATAAAATCAAGTCCATATAATTCAGCATAGAATTTTAGGCTTAACCCAGCATCTGCCCTATTCTGAGATACAGCAGATGCCACAGAAGAATGTGTTTTTCCTTCAAAATTATATCCATTAACGCCCTGCACCATTTCTTCAAAATTTAATCCAAGTTTCTCAGCTTCCTTTTTCAATAAAATATCAAGCAATGTTCTCGTACCTGAGCCCTTTATTCTATTTACAATTGTAATATCATTTCTAAGGAAATCATTAATATTTTTAATGTTTTTTGGATTTCCCTTCTTTATTAATATACCTTGTTCTCTACCATAACCTCTGATTATTACTGCCTTTCCAGATAATCCATATTTTTCAAGGAAAGGTATGTTATAAGATAATGTTTTTTCATCCAGAAGATGTGTTCCAGCAATATCTGCTTCACCATTTTTTACTGCGTACCATCCAGCCGTAGAACCTACCCTGATATATTTAACATTCTTGAAATTTGATAGAAGTGATTCAAGTAACGGGCAGTGGCTTCCAATCACTGTTAGATTTGGAATGTTCAAGGTATTTGAAAAAAGAGTAATTTCTATTTCATCATTTTCATCCAAATAATTAACATTTTCAGGAATTCTCATAATCCCATCTGCGTATAACATTGATGTAATAGATCCAGAATTACCGTATATTGGATATGCTCTTAATTCATTTCCCTTTTTAACAATGCTAACTGGCACGAATTCCTCAACATTTTTACTGGAATTAATCCTTGATGATAATTTTGCAAATGTTATGTTCTCTTCAAAATTATAGCCAGATAATTTCATAAGAATCTTCTTTATAAAATATTCATATGCAATAATTGCAGACATTGGAAATCCTGGAAGCCCAATCAATAATTTTTTACCTGATATTGCAACAATTGTTGGCTTACCAGGTTTTATTTTAAGCCCATGTACAACTAGTCTGCCAAATTCAGCATAAACTTTGTAAATTACATCTCCTAAACCCGCAGATGTACTACCGGATGTAATTACCAAATCATTCTCATTAAGTGCTTTTTTAACAAGTGATTTAATATCTTCATAATTGTCTCGTGCAATTCCATAAAAATTAGATTTTATACCAATACCCCTAAGATATGATGAAATCGTGTGAGAATTAGAGTCATATATCATACCGGGTTTTAAAACATTTCCAACTGTTTCAATTTCATCACCTGTTGATATTATGCCTGCATTAAGGTTTTTGTAGACGGGTACTCTGTCATAGCCCAAAGAAGAAATTATTGCTATCTCAAGAGGTGTGATCAGTGTTCCCTTTCTCAGAGTTGTATCCCCAACCATCACGTCAGATCCAGCATTGGCAACATTTTCACCTGTAGAAACAGATCTATAAAATTTTACCAGTTCCCCAGACCTTTTTGTGTATTCAATCATTGCCACAGCTGTTGCTCCTTTGGGTAATGGAGCACCAGTTGCAATTTCAGCGCATGTACCCGGTTTAATGGATATATCAGGTATTTTTCCAACAACAGATTTTCCTATAATTCTTAATGAAACTGGATGTTCCTCATCCGCTCCGATTAAATCAAAATGATTTAAAGCATATCCGTCTACTTCTGATCTATCGAAGGGTGGGGAATCAACCTTTGCATAAATTTCATCTGCAAGTATTCTTCCAATACTATCATCTATATTTACAAATTCAATACCTATAGGTTTTAATTCACCGTATTCCATTTCAATTTTTTTAATTGCCTCATTGATTGTTAAAAGTTCATGAAAGATTTTTTGCATTATTTAACACCTCCTCAATAGGTTGTGTTAATTCAACTTCAACAATTGAATTTTCATCATAACCTTCTGAATTTTCATTTATTACCATTATGCCATTTGCCCTTGTCAATGTTGATAATATTCCCGATCCAGTCAGTCTCAATGGATCTACTATATATTCACCGTTATCATAAGATACCTTTACCCTGACAAACGATCTTATGCCAGGCGGATTAGGAAATCTTTTTGTCAATCTGCCCTGAATTTTTGGTAATGGTAGAAGATTTGTCCCATAAAATGATTTTATAAATTCTCTTAAAAATAAATTGAATGAGATGTAAGCAGCCACAGGGAAACCTGAAACCATTAAAATAGGAATTTTATTATTAAAAGCTATGCCTGTTGTCCTTGCAGGCCTCATAGCAATTCCATGGATAACAATACCAGGTTTTGCAATTTCTTCAATGCTCTCAGGAACCAGATCATAATTTCCAAGGCTTGTTCCACCAGATATTACAACCATATCAGAATTATTCAAGGCCTCTTTCAATTTTTTTATTATTTCATCCTTATCATCCTTTACAATACCTAAATCCAAAGGATCCAAATTAGCGCTTTTTACCATAGAAATTAGCATGGGTCTTGTTGAATCTATAATACCTTCTTTATAATCATTAATATCTTTCAATTCTGAACCTGTTGAAATTATTGAAACTTTTGCTTTTCTGTAAACTTTAATATTATTTATACCAAGTGATATAAGAGCACCGATATGAAAGGGTTCTATCAATGTACCTTTTTTTATTACAATATCATTTCTTGAAAAATCTTCACCTTTCCTTGATACATTCTGATATTTGAAACATTGTTTCATAACAATCAATTTTTCTTTATCCTTTATGCAATCCTCTGCCATTAAAACACAATCTGCGCCTTCAGGCATGATACCACCTGTATAGATTTCTACTGCCTGATCTTTCTTTAGTGTTGCATAAAATTTTTCACCTGCAGAGATTCTACCAATAATCTCAAGCTCGATAGGGTTTGATGGAGAAGCACCAGATACATCTATAGATCTAACAGCAAAGCCATCTACAACACTCCTGTTTTCAGGAGGGAGGTCCAGCGGGGAATATATATTTTCAAATGTTATTCTGTTCAAAGATTCAAGTGTATTTATTTCATTAAAATCTTTTGATTCTTGAATTCTTTTTTTGAATTCAAACAATGCTTCTTCAACAGAAAAATACCTTTTAAATCCTGACATTCTTTTTCTGTTCATCAATCTAAAATCTCATTAAGTAATAAATTGTTTTCCTTTACTATATTTTTTCAAATAAAATGGTAAAAATAAGGATAAATTTTTATATAACATAATTATCACAACATACTGTGGTATTCTCAAAGATGGTGAGAAAGAATGGAAGATGATGACGACGGCCATCCACCTAGTTGTGATAGAGAGTTGGCATTTTTGAATTTCTGTTATATAACTTCCGGGGTGTTTTTCTAATGCTTCCTAGAGCAATAATCCTTGCTGAAGGTGTCTATGGTTCTACAAATGGTAAAACTGCACACGGTCTTGTCAGATATTCAAAGAGATATGAAATTGTTGGCGTTATAGATTCAGAATTTGCAGGAATGGATGCGGGTTATGTACTGGACGGAAAAATTAGGAATATACCAATATTTTCCACAGTCGATGAAACATTATACTTAAAACCTGAGGTACTTATTGTTGGAGCAGCTACAGATGGTGGTTATTTGCCAAAGAATTACAGGCCTTATATATCAAGGGCAATTTCCTATGGAATGAATATCGTATCCGGTCTTCATGAATTTCTAAGTGACGATCCTGAATTTTCAACGCTTGCAGAGGCAATGGGTGTTGAAATCACAGATGTAAGAAAGATGTTTCTTAAGAAGCAGGAATTTTTCACTGGGGAAATAGAGAATGTGAAGGCAATAAAGGTAGCTGTCCTAGGTACTGACAGCGCAATTGGTAAGAGGACAACAACCATAATGCTCACCGAAGCGTTAAAGGATATGGGCTATAGCGCTATATTTGTTGGTACAGGACAAACAGGCTGGATGCAAGGTGCTGAATACTGTGCCCTTATTGATGCTATGATAAACGATTTTGTAGCTGGTGGTATAGAGAGTGAGGTTGTAAGGGCATGGAAGGATCACCATCCTGATTTTATTTTAATAGAAGGACAAGGTGGTATATTACATCCTGCTTATCCGGGTGGATTTGAAATAATAGCGGCAGCAAGACCTGAAGCAATAGTTCTTCAGCATGCTCCTAAAAGATTATTCTATGATGGTTTTGAAAAATACCCAATCCCAGATGTGAAAAAATTCATGGATATTATAGAAATACTATCAGGTCATCCTATTGTCGGAATAACGCTTAACACAGAGCATATGGCGGAATTTGAAATACCATATTATATCCAAGATTATGAGGAGAAGTATAAGGTTCCAGTTGATGCACCACTTTATTCAGGTGTATCTAAAATAGCTAAATCAATAATAGAAATGAGGGAATCACAGGTTGAAGTGCAGCAAAAGAAGGAAACAGTTATAGCTAAAGGAGGGTTGTAAATTTTGGATCTCATTAGCTTTAAAGAAATACACGTAAGTGAACCGGATGTAAAAGAAAAAGTTATTAGATCAAAAATCACATTAGATAACAAAAAATACTTTGACCTTATTTTTTCATATCAGGAAAAAATTGATGAAATTGAAAATATAAAAAATATTGCCAGATTGATGGTAGTAATGCCCCTTATTAATTACGGTCTTTTTACTGAAAATATATATCTAGATTTTCCTCTCTCTGAAAATGATCTTTCATATATTAAGGATAATATGGACATAATTTCGAGGGATATTTTTGTAAATAAAATATGTAAAAGACGTGCAGATTTTATTAAAAAGGAATATATACCAAAAGAGGATGAAATGATACCAGAAAATGCTAAAACAAAAGCAAAAATTCATATAAAAGGCATTTCAGATTATAAATTTAATTCAAAAATGGATAAAAGGAAGTGCACAATACTTTCATCGGGGGGTAAGGAAAGCTTATTAACTTATGGCCTTTTGAATGAAATGGGCTTCGAAGTTTATCCCATTTTCTTCAACGAATCAGGAGGTCATTGGAGAACGGCTTTGCCGGCATATAAAGAATTATCCAGAGTAGATAATAAAACAAAAAAGGTCTGGTCTAACATTGATCGATTTTATTTATTTATGCTTGACAATCTTAAAATAATAAGAAAGGACCATAGAAAGATAAAGTCAGATACATATCCAATAAGATTATTTATTTTTGGTCCCTATATATTTTCAATGTTACCATTAATTGTTAAATATGGCATTGGAAATATACTTCTGGGAAGCGAATATGATGATCCCAGAGCAAATTATTATTTTAATGGTATAAAACATTATTTTGGTATATATGATCAAAGTGTTGATTTTGATGTTTATAATACTAGTTATTTCAAATCTATAAATCTAGAAATCAGGCAATGGAGCATTGTTAGACCAATTACGGGTTTGATTGTGGAAAGGATACTTACAAGGAGGTACCCTGAACTTTACAGGTTGCAGAGATCCTGTCATTCATGCCATTTTGAAAACGGTGAAATAGTTCCATGCGGCACTTGTACAAAATGTTTGGGTGTAATGTCATTCATTATAGCAAATGATGCCGATCCTAGGGTTGTGAACTACAAAGAAAATCATATTAAAAATCTAGAAAATAATTTGAAAAAAACAACATTGAGACTTGATCCTGATGAAAGAGAACATACGTTTTACCTTTTGAAACAGAGGGGATTTAATATCGATGGTAAGGAGCACGAGCATGTGGAAATGCTTCACTTTGATGAAAGGAATTCACCAATTGATCATATCGAAGGTGAATTTAAAAAAGTTTTTCTCATCTATAGAAATTATGTTAAAGGTGCTGTAAAGCTCGTAGATAATGAATTTGTTCCATTTGATCTACCCATTAATTGAAACTTTGGAATATTTCTACGTAAAAAATATTTCTGCATGTTCAAATATTTTTCATAAAAGCAAAGTTAGCAATGTTTATGAACTAAACTAGCCATAATTTTATCAATTATATTTTTATTATGTTTAATGATTTGTTTTTAAACTTCAAATAATGATTTACATTGAAAAATAATAAAATAAAATATTTTTTCCATTATTTGTAAACCTTTTCCTCAATTAGATTGAAATCCAGTGCATCAAGTTGAACGTTTCTCTTTGTGGAAAAATAGTCCGGGTTTTTCATTTCTTTTACGAACTCGTGCTGTATAATCATTTTCATCACTTCATTCGTTCCCGTCCATATCATGCCTAGCCTTGAATCTCTTAGCAAACGTTCTATGGGGTAAATTGTGGTATAACCTATGCCACCCATTATTTGCATAGCATCGTTGACAGCCTTCCACATTACCTCTGTTGAGTTCATCTTTGACATGGATACAAGTTTTCTAACATATGAAAAAGGTACTTTCTTTACCTCAAAAAGATCTACAGCTCTACTCGCTGTATAGACAAGCGCCATAGCCTGTTCTATTGCAGTTATTGATTCAGCAATCTTGAAACTTATTCCTTCATGCTCTATAAGCTTGTTTCCGAAAGCCTCCCTTTTCATTGCATAATCCGTTGCAATTTCTATTGCTGCCATAGCAACACCTACTGCACCTGCTGCCGTTGTTAACCTTTCAGGAATCATCATTATATTGAATACATCATATCCTCTGTTCTCTTCGCCTATAACATTTTCTTCAGTTAATTCAACGTCTTTGTAAACAATCCTTGCCGTTCCTCCGCCTTTTGTGCCCATAAGTCCATAAACTGTTTCTACTTTTAAACCAGGACTGTCTCTATCCACAACAAAGGCTGTAATGCCCTTAGTAATTGGTTTTGCATCTGGATCTGTTATTGCATAGGTAACGAAGAAATCTGCACCGTTTCCTCCCACAACAAATCTTTTCTGGCCATTAAGAATATATTTTGACCCTTTTTTTAATGCCTTTGTTCTCATCATTCCAAATAGATCAGATCCACCTGTAGGTTCGGTAATTGCTTCTGCGCCGTATCTTTGGCCCGATGTAATTCCTTTCAGGTATTTTTCTTTTTGTGTTGCACTCCCGAACTTGTTTATTGGCTCACCAACTATGGAACCAAGTGAGTACATACAGCTTAGTGTAAATCCCAAATAGCCCATTTCTTCAACAGCCGACATCTCAGCTACCCAGGATGCATTTCTTCCACCATATTCCCTTGGAAACCTTAGCCCGGCTATTTTCTTATTCGTTATTTCATTAATAAACTCCCTAGGGAATTTTAACTCTTCCCTTTCAATCCTTCTAATGAGATCGTGTGTTATTCCTTTTACAACATTTCTAACTTCATATTTTATTGCCTTTTCATTCTCATTTAAAAGAATGTCTTCCATAAGCACTCACATACACAATAGGAAAATCATCAAATAAATTTATCTGATAATAGTACCAGTATAACTATCAATATATACCATTTCACCTTCATTTGGAAATACATAGAGTTTAGTGTTATAGAGTGCATTTATTCTATTTTTTTCTAAAAATTCCATAATTTCAAATGGAACATTTTCTGTGAATATTATTCCCTTGTATTTCATAAAATTTTTATCTATTTCTTTAATTTTATTTTTTACAAGAAGAACATTTCCTCTTTTACCAGAAATTGTAACTGAACCTTTGAATGGTTTCCCAACGGGGTATCCCCTACCAATGAATTCACCAACTGTAATTGCCATTACACTATTAGTTCCACCAAACATAAAGTAAGGTGCACCTGAAGTAACAACAATTCTTGATCCTTTTTTAATTTTAAAAAATTTTTGCATAGCATTCAAGTTTATATTTATATCTGATGCATTTTTCTCTTCAATTATGAATGTGTTTATCCCACGTAATACATTTAATTTTCTTGCCAATTTCTCATTCGTTACTGCAATATAAACAGGAATACCAGGCCTGACAGCGGAGAGCATTTTGGCAGTATTTCCATGGCTTGTAAATCCAAGTATTCCATCTGCATCAATTTCACGAGCAATGCTCTTTGATGCCCTGGCAATAGAATATGCAATCCTGTTCCCTAAAAATTCCTCTGGCTCTGGAAAATCTTTTACTTTTGATTCTACATAATCTATGATCTTTTTCATGCTCAATACAGCAAGATCCGGATGTTTACCTATTGCAGTTTCTTCTGAAAGCATTACAGCATCAGCATTGTCCAGTATAGCATTAGTAACATCTGAAACCTCTGCCCTGGTTGGAGAAGTTTCATTGACCATTGATTCAAGCATTTGTGTCGCGACAATTGTTGGTATTCCATACTTATGTGATTCCCTAATAATATTTTTCTGTACAATTCCTATTTCTTCAAGAGGCAATTCAACACCAAGATCACCCCTTGCAACCATTATTGCATCAGAAACCTTTACAATCCCTGAAAGGTTTTCAAGACCACTTTTTGTTTCGATCTTTGAAATTATTGCCTGATCGCCTGAATTTTCTATTATTATTTTTTGTAAATTTTGAACATTTTCTTTACTTTGGACAAATGAAAGGGCAAAAAAATCAATATCATTTTTTATTCCTTCTTTCAAAAATTTTAAATCTTGATCAGTCAATACGCCTACATCAATATATCTACCTGGGATATTTATCCTTGCATGATCCCTTAAAACGCCATCGTTCAATGCTTTAATTTTTGCATAATCATCCGTTATATCCAATACTTTGAATTTTATTTTTCCATCGGTCATTAGAATAGTGTCATTTCTTTTAATTGATCTAATTACATCAGGTTTATTGATTATTATTGATTTTTCATTTAATTTTTTTCCAGTTAGAAAATATTCCGAATTAAATTTTATGGTGAAATTTTCTGTATTTACTGTCCTTAGTTCTGGACCCTTTAGATCGAGCATTATGCCAACGTATTTTTTAAATTCCTTATTTAAATAATCAACCTTTTTTTTCAATTTTTTAACATCTTCTATATTTGCATGTGCTGTATTTACTCTTATTATAGAAACACTATTTTTAAAAAATTTTTTCAATACACTATTTCCCATTGATGCAGGGCCAATAGTTACAATAATTTTTGTTTCTCCCATAGTTGTTATTATAAACAAAATCCTTATTAAACTTTATTTATTTTTTATTTTTAAAATGAAAACAGCATTTATAAACGGAAAGATTTATAAAAGATTTAAACCATTGGAAATTTGCGATTCATTTGTATTGGATGATGAAAGAATCGTTTTTACAGGAGAAACGGAAGAAGCATTGAAACTGGCTGAAAATATCATTGATTTAAATGGCAAGACAGTTTTACCCGGTTTCATAGATGCACACATGCATCTGGATGAACTAGGTATGTACCTTAACATTTTGGATTTAAGAAACGTTAAATCAATTTTTGAGTTGCGAGAAAAATTGAAAGAATTTGCTAAATCCCATGAAGGTCCAATTATGGGTCATGGCTGGGATCAAGAATTATTTATTGAGAAGAGATGGCCAAACAAAGCAGACATAGATGATATAGTCAATGACAGGCCTGTCATATTAACAAGGGTATGTCTTCATGCAGCAATTGTGAATTCTTATTTCCTCAAATTAATGAATTTCAATAGCAAAGATGGTATCATAAAAGAAAATGATTTTGAAATATTCAGGAAGAAATTCAATTCTCTGATACCTAAGGAAATTAAGAAAAAAACGATTCTAGATGGAATTAATGAATTAATTAAAAATGGTATAACCTCGATTGGTTTTGTATCTTGCAGCAAGGAGATTTTTGATATACTTAAAGAACTTGATTCAGAAAATAATATTCCAATCAGAATAAATGTCTATATGAATGCTGATGATTTTGAGGCAGTTAAAGATTTTAAGAATTCGGATCATTTAAAATTGAAAGGAATAAAGCTTTTTGTCGATGGTTCTTTAGGATCAAGGACCGCATTGTTAAGTGAAAAGTATAATGACTATGACACATATGGTGAACAAGTATTTAGTGAAAATTTTTTGAAGAAGCAAATAAATATTTCAAAAGAAGGTAATTTCCAGATAGCAATTCATGCTATAGGTGATAGGGCACTCGACATAGCAATCTCACTTTTAAAGGATTACCCAGGTAATAGAATAGAACATTGTTCGGTTGTCAGAGATGACCAGCTTGATTTTCTGAAGAATTTAAATTTAGTTGTACAGCCTCATTTTCTGATTACAGATTTTTGGGTTCTTGAAAGGATTGGAGAAAAAAGGGCAAAATTTGTTTACAGGTTCAAAGATCTTTACAACATTGCAAACATAGCATTTTCGACAGATTCCCCTGTTGAACCTATCAATCCATTTTTAACAATATACGCTTCAGTTACCAGGGGTAAATTTGAAAACATACCCATATCAAAATATGTTGGTCAGGAATTATCCGTTCAAGAGGCTTTACATTGCTATACAAAGGGTTCAGCCTTAGCGTTGAAAGAGGATTATGTGGGAGAAATAAGTGCTGGAAATTTTGGTGATTTTATTATCTTGGATAATGATCCTCTTTCAATGGAAATAAAAGAACTTAAAAATCTGTCTGTAAATGAAATTTTCATATCAGGGAAAAAAATAATGAAAAGTTTTTAAACAATGAATAATTTTTATTATTTATGAAACTTAAAAATAAAATAGCCTTGGTGACAGGTGGATCGAGGGGAATTGGAAGGGCAACAGCAATTAAATTTGCGAGTGAAGGAGCTGATATAATATTGAACTACAGGACCAGTGATGCAGATGCAAATGAAACCTGTAATGAAATCAAGAAATTTGATGTAAGGTGCATGATGGCAAAATTTGATATATCGAATTTGAACGATGCAAACACTTTAATAAAGAAATCTATTGAGAACTTTGGTAGAGTAGACATACTTTTTAACAATGCAGGCATAATGCTTACAAACACATTTAATTTTGATGATCTCGAAAATATGATAAAAACAAATCTTTATTCTATGATTTATCTGATTGAAGGACTGAAAGAAAATTTCAAGAAAAATGGCGGTAAAATAATAAATATATCAAGCGTGGCAGGTATAACCACAGCCCTTGAAGGAACAACATTTTATTCAATCACAAAGGGTGCTGTAATAACATTGACAAGGCGGTATGCGTTTGAGCTTGGAAAGTACCATGTAAATGTCAATGCTATTGCACCTGGTTATATTGAAACAGATTTGACTAAAAAGGGAAAAAGCGAAGAAGAGTGGAGAAAAATTGTGGAGGGCATATCTTCAAAAACGATACTTGGAAGGATAGGAAAACCTGAGGATATAGCAAAAGTAGCGCTTTTCCTTTCATCTGAAGATTCAGATTTTATCACAGGTCAGTTGATTGTTGTGGATGGTGGTAGGATAGATTTCATAACACATTCCCTATGAGAATAAATTTATAGCAAGAATTACATATGGATTCAGGTGTTCAAAAATGATTGCTTTTCTCCCTAAAGAGCTTGATGATTTTAGAGACAAAATAAGAAAGTTCTGTGAAACAAACATTGAAAAAAATGCTATGAGATGGGATGAAAACGAGGAATTCCCTTATGATTCATTAAGGGCTCTTGGTGAAGCAGGGATATTAGGGCTGGGCATTCCAGAAGAATATGGTGGCGCAGGAACGAGCAGAATAAAGCTTGTCATTGCAATAGAAGAGGTAGCAAGAGTTGATCCTAACAGTGCATTTATTATGGAGGTTGAAAGCCTGTTCGACCAGACAATTTTACTTTTTGGGAATGATAAACAGAAATCAATTTTAAAGGATATTGCATCTGGTAAAAAAATTGGCACATTTGCACTCACAGAACCAACAGGTGGAACAGATGTGGCAGGAATAAAAAGCACAGCAAAGAAGGAAAATGGGAAATATTATCTTTATGGTTCTAAATATTTTATTACAAATGCTTTGGTTGCAAGCTATTTTGTAGTATTTGCAAAAACAGCACCCGAATTGAAGAGCAAGGGAATTACAGCATTCCTTGTAGAAAAAGGTACTGAGAACTTTAAAGTAGGTCCCAAAATACATCTAACAGGTTTCAGGGGTTCTGCAATAGCTGGTTTACAATACAATGGAGCACCAGTTGGAGAAGATGGTGTAATAGGCAAAGAAAATGAAGGTATAAAGGTTGCAATGGCCGTTCTTGAAAGAGGAAGAGTGAACATATCTGCACTTGCACTGGGAATGCTCCAGCGCGTTTATGAAGAATCAGTAAAATTTGCTAACACAAGGAAATCCATGGAAAATACACTCGTGAATTTTCAGTTCATTCAGCAATACTTGACGGACATGCTCACCGACCTTGAGGCATCCAGACTTATGGTTTATAACACAGCAATGCTCATAGATCAGGGCCAGCAGGTTGGCTTAAACGCAGCTTCAACAAAACTCTTCGTGAGTGAATCTTTGATGAAGCATGTTAAAAATGGCGTTGAAATTCTTGGTGGGTATGGCTATACCAGGGGAACGGTAATGGAAAGGCTTGCCAGAGACGCACATAATACCACATTGAGTCTTGGCACATCTGAGGCAATGCGCCTTGTTCTATCAAAATATTTAAAAACATAATTATTTGAAAGCCTTTTCCTTCATCTTTAATAATTCCCTATAAAAATTTACCATAAAGCAATTCAAATTCTTTATCTTAATTTTTTTGGACCACACAAGCTCATCTTTGTCATAGATTATTGGACCTATATAATTTCTTGGTAATGGATTTGCGCCATCATGTGAAACATTGTTAAGGAATTGTTCAATAAGATCAATGTTTATTTCATTTTTTGTCAAACCCTTTTCTGCCTTCATTTTTGCGATCAGGTATCCCGCTTCAAGGCTAAGAGATCCTATATCCTGTCTTGAAAGCCAGATAGTTTCATAATTCAATGAATCTGTCCAAGTTTTTGATTTTTCAAGAAGTTCATAATGTTCCTTCAGGGATCTAGCAAATATCCTGTAACCAAATTTTTCATTTTGCTCAAATGCAAGACTGCCTGGATCTACAAATGGAGCTATGGGTGATGTGAAAAGATGTATCCAATTGCCGTATTTATCATACATTCTGTCCATATATTTAATATCATTGTAAATATCATCCCTAGTTTGTTTACTAAGCCCTATTGAAAAGAAAACATCCATCTTTCTTGCACCATGGTTTTTTGCATGTTCAATTGTTTTTTCAAGCGCACTGTTATTATAAAATCTTCCACCACCTGCCCTTACCATTTCATTTGATGATTCAGGAGAAATTTCAAATGTATATTCAGAAACATTTCTCTCTATATTTACATAATACGATTCAGGTGCAGGATTGAATATTTCAAACATTATTGGTATATCAATGCCATTCTGCTTTATTTTTTTCAAAAGTTCTTCCTCATATTTTTTGCCTGCCTCATGAACATCACCAATAATAAATGCAGGTGCACCCAGGTTTTCCTGTATTGAAATCAGATCTTGAATAACATTATCAACAGATCTATATGATACCATCTTTCTGAAATAAGAGTTTTCATATGCGAACTTTGAACCACCGCATATAACACAATTATGATGACAACCTTTTTGAATGAATGTCATTCCTGAAGGTGAAATAATCCAATCTGAATATGGTATTGCGGACTTTACATTCAAGTTTCTAACACACTGTTTGATTAGATATTTGTAATTTAAATGTACTGAATCAATATAGTTTTCAGGTGGTTCTATTTTATTAATCCTTATTCTGGAATTTTCACGCCAAACCAAGTTAGGCACTTTAGAAAGATCACTTTTATTTTCATACGCATCTATAAGTAATGGAAAGAATGGTTCTGTGGTATCACCAATTAAAACAAAATCTACAAAATCATAGTCTTTTAATATTTCATTGTGGTAATATGATGATGAAATACCGCCAAAAAGAACAGCGGTATTTGGATGATATTTTTTTACCATCCTTGCAATGTTCAACGCACCATGGACATGAGGTAGCCAGTGAAGGTCAATGGCAACAATTTCACTTTCAAGTTTTTCAATCCTTTTTTCTACATCAAATTTTTCATCCATCAACATTTCAACTGCAAGGTTTTCTATCTTGACCCTGTAACCCCTTGGTATGAGCTCATTCAATATGCTTACAAACCCAATAGGATACATTTCAAAAATAGGTGTTGATGGTATCACATCACTGACAGGCCCGTAAAACCTGTTTCTCTTTCTGAAATCGTAAATGGAAGGAGCATGCATTAATATTAGGTCTAGCATTTTTTCAATCTTATAAAATGTTTTTATTTATTAATTTTAGGTAGTTTTTAAAAATACAAATAATTATAATTTAATATTGTTGACCCTATCCCTAGTCCATTCCATTGAAGAATATTTTTTTAAAATTTTTTGGGCCAGTTCAAATTCATCTTTAGTAAATGTTCCTTCAAAGAATTCTGCATTAAAGGATTTTTTGTATCCTTCAATGAATGCATTCACTATATATTCTCTTTTCAAATTAATGCCAAGATTCTTTAAAGAAGTAACCCTTTCATATATGTTTTTAATCATTTTATCCTTGATCTTTTCATCAGAAACCTTTAGTACAGAAAACATTTCATCTGGATTTACATCAATAAGGATTGTCCCGTGCTGAAGTATATTCCCGTATCTCCGAGTCTGTGCATTACCCGATATCTTTCTATTTCCAACAGATATGTCATTAATACCTGTCCACCTCGCATTTATGCCAAGAGATTTTAGACCTTCAACTATGCCTGAAAAAAGTATTCCATAAGAATCTCTAACGTTTACATTCAGATTTATATCATTACCAACAATTATACTGTATGTTATTTCACCATCCTTCCAATGGTAAACCGCCCCACCGCCTGTAATCCTTCTTATTAATGAAATATGATGTGAAGTTGCATAATCTATATTGATCTCATCCTCAAGGTTTTGGAAATAGCCTATGCTAACAGCTGATGGGTCCCACCCATAAAACCTGATTGTATTATAATCATAATTTTTTCTGAGATAAAGTACCGCCTCATCAAGTGCCATATTCAAGGCGGGTTCCCTGAATGTATCTGAAATAATTCTAAATTTCATATAATCATCAATGAAAAAGCATTATTTCTATAAAATGTTTTAGATGCTCTGCAAGAACAGGATTGTCAGAATAACCACAAGCATCCAGCTCAGCATCAGCAATCAAAGCCCTTTTACCATCTGAAACTATATCAGTTGCAATTAGCCCATCTTTGTAATGGACCTCCGTATTCTTTGGCGCACGCTGGGTCCTGGATGTGATAACTATTATCCTTACATTCCTTGAAATTGCCTTTTTTATATTTTCAATTAATGCTTTTCTTATTTCTGCAAGCTTAGGTGAAGAAAGAAGTATTTCCTGTTCGGAAAGATCTATCATCTCACCTATCTTTTGAAGTACCTTATTCTTACCATATATTGTATAAACGAGCTGTGGCTCACCCTTCTCACCGAACATATCTTGTGCAAGTCTTAGGTGTGAAAATAAATCCTTGAGTAAACGATCAAACCTTTCCTCCAGAATTTTCAAATCTGTTGGTTTGTATATTCTTGGTTTTCCAGAAATTACCTTTGCAAATCCTTTATTTTCCAATGAATCAAGTACTTTGTAAGCTGATGTCCTTGGTATTTTTGCAATTTTTGCAACATTTTCCGCCTCCCCACCACCCAGATAAATTAAAGCAAGAAATGCCTTTGCCTCGTATTCGGTAAGGCCGAAAGTCTTTAAAGTCTGTACAACATTTTCTATTGCCTTACCAATATCGGTGTTCGAATAAAGCTCCATTGATTAACACCAATGAAATGAGGGAAAAATCATATATAAAAATTGCTATTGGGAGTGAATAATGAAATGCTCAAGGTGTAACAGAGATGCTGTAATATTCGTTAGATATAATGGTGAACATTTATGCAAAGATCATTTCATAGAATTTCTTGAAACAAGGGTAAAACATGAGCTTAGAAGGCAAGTGGATCTAAATTCTGGCGATAGAATAGTGGTTGGTGTTTCTGGAGGAAAAGATTCAACCACTACTGCTTACCTACTAAAGAAAATTCTTTCACATAGAAAAGATATTGAAATAATTGCTGTAACAATAGATGAGGGTATTGAAGGATATAGGAATATGGCTCTGGAAATATTGGTGCCATACTTGAAAAAAATAGGAATTGAACATCACGTTTTTAGGTTCAAGGATTATTTTGATTATACAATGGATGAAGTGGCAAAAATAGATCATGAATTAATACCATGCACTTATTGCGGTGTTTTCAGAAGATATCTTCTCAATAAGGCGGCAAGAGATCTCGATGCTGATTATGTTGCTACTGGTCTAAATTTGGATGATACTGCACAGAGCATAATTATGAACTTTGTTAGGGGCGACATTGATAGGCTTGCTAGATTGGGTCCTCATATGATAATCAAAGAGGATCTTATTCCAAGAATTCAACCATTAAGAAAAATTCCTGAAAAAGAGGTTCTGCTTTATGCAATATTGAATGGGATAGAATTTTATCATGGTACCTGTCCCTATGCAGACCTTGCGCTCAGAAACCAATTCAGGTCAGCAATAGATAACTGGGAAAATAGAAGCCCCGGATCGAGACATGCAATACTATCTGTTTATGATCAGATAAGGGATCTTATATCAGAAAATTATAAGGATTTTAAATTGAACAAATGTGAAATATGTGGTGAACCAACTGTTGGAAGAATTTGCAAATCCTGCGAGCTTAGGTTAAGGCTCAAAGAAATTCAAAAAACATAAGATTTAGGGTTTAATTTCCTTAGAGCAAGGTCAGCTGCCATATTAATAACATCATAAAGATCAGACACCTCAGGACAATATGCTGTTTCAAGTGCACTCAGGTCAAAAACTGTTGCTTTTTTTCTTATAGCCAATGAAATAACATTGATCTTAGATGATGCATTTTTACCCACTGCTTGTGCACCTAAAATTATTCCTTTATTCTTTTCACAAATAATTTTTAGTGTTATTTCTTCTCCATCTGCATATTCTGGTTTATCCAATGCCTTTGCCCTTGCCGTTATTATTTCAAATTTTTCTTTTGCCTTTGTTTCTGTGAGACCTACAGCAGCTACTTCAAATTTTCCAATGGTTGATACAAATGCTCCAAGCGCACCCTTATAAATAGCATCATAACCTGCCATATTTATACCGGCAACTATGCCCTGTTTTGCAGCAGTAGTTGCAAGTTGAACAGGCATTAGTAATTCAGTCAAATAATTATTGACTAAAACGCAATCGCCAGCAGCATAAATGCTATTATTTGATGTTTGCATTCTTTCATTTACAAGAATAAAATTTCTTTCCATCTTTACTATGCCATTAAGTATTTTTGTATTTGGAACAACACCTGTTGCAAGAATAATTGCTTGACTTTCAAATTTCAAATCACCAGATTTTACACCATTTATTTTATTATTATATATAATTATCTCATCTACTCTAGAGTTTAAATGCAATATTATTCCTTGCTTTTCTAATTCCAGTTTTACAATATCAGCAACTTCAGGGTCAAGCATATTGGGAAATGGCTGTGTTAACATTTCAAAGACATGAACATTAAAACCAAGCGTTTTTAATGCATGAGCAATCTCAAGACCAATTGCTCCTGCACCTATCACAGAAACATCCTTTACATTATTCTCTTGTAAATATAATTTTATAGAATTTGCATCTTCAAGCGTTTTAACAACAAAAATACCATTATTCATGTATTCATTTGCGTTCTTAATTTTTGGAATTAAAGGCTCTGCACCTGCTGCAAACAACAATTTATCATATTTTATTTCTTTTATTTCTTTATTTTCTTTGTCCAGAACCTTTATAATTTTATTCTCTGCATCGATACCAATAGCCTCATGCTCAATAAGTACATTTATTCTTTTAGTTCTTGGAAAAGGATGTTTCAATTTTGAAAAATCATCATTCTTTTCAAGTATTAATGGAATACCGCAAGGGGAATAAGATTCATAACTATGTCTTTCAATAATTGTAATCTCTTCATCCCTGTTAAGTGTAGTTATCCATCTCGTCGCATAAACACCAGAAGTACCCAGACCAATTATGACAATCATTAGCGCAATAAAGAATTTTCAAATAATAAATTTTGCCTGAAAATCTTTAAGTATTTTGTAATTTTTGAGCATTCATGAAAGCTAAGGCTGAATGGTTGAAATTGAAAGAAATAATGATTCATAGGCCATCCGTTGAGATTGAATATGCAATGCTTGCTCCAAAACCTTTCCTTTTCGAAAGGGTTTTTAATGTTCCTAAAGCACTGGAAGAGCATATGAAGCTTGAGGAAATTCTCAAGGAAAATGGAATTAATGTTCACAGGTTAGATAAAGAGATAATTAACAAGACTGATCATTCAGAAACATTTAGAAAAATGATACTGAATTATTTGTTGGAAAAAGTTCATTTTTATGGAACTATTGAGGATTCATCAAAGGCTGAAAAAGATTTTAGGAAAAATATTGAATTTCTTGATAGTAAAACACTTTTTGATTTAATGGTTCTTGAACCATCAATTATCTTAAAGAGCAACAATGATCATACAATTGATTATCCTTCCGTATATTCTAATCTTCCACTTGCAAATCTTTATTTTATGCGTGATCAGCAGGCCGTAGCCGATAATGGTATCATAATAGGGAACATGAAAATGGAACAGAGAAAAAGGGAAATAGATATTACAAAATTTGTAATAGAAAATGTTTTTGAAATAAAGGATGCATTTGAAATACATAAAAAAGCGCATTTTGAAGGTGGTGATTTCATGCCTGCAGGCGATTTTTCAATAATAGGCATAGGCTCAAGAACTGATAAGGAAGGAGCATATCAGGCAATGTTTTCAGGTAAGATAGATTCAGATGAGATATTTATTGTTGAAAACCCTGTTTATGACTTCGCAAAGGAAAATAAAATGGTGAATATGCACCTTGATACTTATTTCAATATTGCTGGTAATGGAATTGCAATCACATCAATTTATTTGGCTAAAATTGCAAAGGGTACAATTTATTCAAAAGAGAGCAGAGCAAATTATAAAAAATCTGGTGAATCAACACTTTTTGAATATTTGAAATCCAAGGATTTCAATTTTATAGATCTTTCTATTCCAGAACAATTGGCTTATTCTTCAAACTTTCTTACATTGGCAGATAGAAAAATCATTACGGTGAATGTGAGAAAAGTAATTGAAAAATTGTTATCAGAAAAAGCGTTTAATATTCAGACAGAAAAAGTTGTAATTTCTGAATTAAATAAATTAGGATCAGATGTTTTTCCAAACAGGATAGACGTTAAAAAAGAGGGTATTGATTTTATAAATGCAGATTTGATTGAGCTAACGGGTGGCTATGGGGGAGCACATTGCATGACCGCAACATTAGAAAGAGCTTAATTTTTAATAATCGTATTTATTACAAGGGTTAAGGTGTTGATAATGAAAAGGGATCTTGTTTCAATCCTGGATGTTAAAGATGATCTTCTGGAAATAATAAAATTAGGCATGGAAATAAAGAAAAATCCAAAAAAATATAGTGAAGCTTTAAAAGGGAAAAGTCTTGCAATGATTTTTGAAAAGCCTTCAACAAGAACAAGAACAAGCTTTGAAGTTGGCATGACACAGCTTGGTGGTCATGCACTCTACATGAGTCCAAGAGATCTACAGATGGGTAGAGGAGAAACAATTGAAGATACAGCAAAAGTTCTCAGCAGATTTGTTGATGGTATAATCTACAGGGCCTTTGACCATAAGATGGTAATAAACCTGGCGCAGAATGCAACTGTACCTGTAATAAATGCTCTTGACGATGTGGAACATCCTGCCCAGATCATTGCAGATTTGATGACAATCCTTGAAAAGAAGGGGAAGTTAAAAGGTTTGAAGGTTTCTTTCATTGGTGATGGAAATAATGTTGCAAATTCATTAATGCTTGGATGTGCAATCGTTAGCGCAGATTTTTACATTGCATCACCTAAGGGGTATGAAATAAAGGATGAATATGTAACACTTGCAAGAAAGATTGCAAATGGAAAATCTAAAATTGTTGTCACAAACGACCCAGTAGAAGCCGCAAAGGATGCTGATGTAATTTACACCGATGTATGGGTATCAATGGGAGAGGAGGCTGAAAAAGAAAAGAAAGAAAAGGCCTTCAGAGACTATCAGATAAATGCAAACCTTGTTAAGAATGCAAAAAAGGATTACATATTTATGCACTGTTTACCTGCACATAGAGGTTTAGAAGTAACATCTGAAGTAATAGATGGTCCAAACAGTGTTGTTTTTGATGAAGCCGAAAACAGGCTTCATGCTCAGAAAGCATTAATGATCAAATTAATGAGCTAAATTCTTCTTTTAAACATTTTTTCCAATTCCTTTATTTCCATTTTTATCATTGTTGGTCTGCCATGGGGGCAGGTGTATGGATTTTTACATTTCATTAAATCTAAAATCAGGGATTTCATATCTTTTTCAGATAATTTTTCATTTGCCTTTATGGCCCCTTTGCATGCCATCAAGGCAGCTACCTGAAATTTCTTTTCACCTTCTATTTTTACATTACCCGAGTTTCTTATCTGATCAATACCCTCAATGATCGCCTCCATTATCTCATCATTTCTAAATATTGATGGAACAGATTTTATTGATACTGATCTCTGGTAAACATCAATTGAAAATCCAAATTCTTCAAAAATATTAATATTTTCTCTTAAAAGTTGAACATCCTGCTGAGAAAGAGTTATTACCATTGGGGAAATTAATTTCTGGAAATTCTTTTTTTCCATATCTTCAAGGAATTTCTCCGTCCTTATCCTTTCATGTGCGGCATGCTGGTCTATAAGTAAAAGTGCATCTGGTAATTCGCATAAAATATATGTCTGTGCAAATTGTCCAATTATTCTTAAACCTCCTATGTCGGGTATATGTTCTTCAATCTTCTTTTGAACAACAGGAGCTGTAAATTGAAAAAATTCTGATTTATTTAAAGGTTCAAGTATATCTGGCATTTTCTCCAGAACTGGATTTGCCTTTGGTTCCTCTGTGGGTATCAAATTTAATCCAGTAAGCGCATTAGAAATACTTTCCCTTACAAATTTTTTTACAGAATATTCATCAAGGAATTTTATTCTTAATTTTGCAGGATGGATGTTCACATCTATATCTTCGGGCGGAATATCAATTTTCAAGACAACAATGGGATATCTGTCATGGAAAAGTAATGAACCATAACCTTCAATAATTGAATCTATAATTTCATTTGCCTGAACGTATCTACCATTCACAAATATGAACATATGATCCTTTGTTTTTCTTGATATTTTCGGTTTTGAAATTATTCCCTTAAGTTTCATATTATTGTTTACATAATTTATTTCGATAACATTTAAGGCATCATCTGGTGAATAAATCTGGGCAATCCTTTGGGTAAGTGTTTCAACAGCGGGAAGATCCATAATAATTTTATTGTTGTGTAAAAGTTTTAAAGTCAAATTTTCATTTTCAAGAGCATAAGGAATAAATATATTCTCAATAAATTTAAACTCCTGCTGATCGCCTTTCAGGAACTTTTTTCTTGCAGGTAAATTTGCAAAAAGATCGATCACCTTTACAGATGTGCCTTTTTTTGGATCCCTATCCTGGACGTCTATTATTTTACCAAAATCTACCTTTAAAAATGTGGATGGGTTATCAAAACCTTCACCTGTATGTATTTCCAATTGAGAAACAGATGCAATACTGTACAATGCCTCACCCCTAAATCCAAGTGTCTTGATTTTCCTAAGATCATCCTTGCCAGATATTTTGCTTGTGGCATGCTTGCTTATGCTTAAAATTGCATCTTTCCTGCTCATCCCTATACCATTATCTGATACCTGAATCAATTTTTTTCCACCTGATTCTACATTCACAATTATTTCAGTTGAATTAGCATCAATGGAATTTTCCATAAGTTCTTTAACAACACTCGCAGGCCTTTCTATCACTTCACCTGCTGCTATCAAATTGATTGTTTCGCTGTCCAGAATTTTTATCCTATCCATATTTTTATCATAATCAATTTTACTTAAAAACATTGCTAACATAAAAATTAATATATTTGTTCTATATCAACTATATCATATAAATATGAGAAAAAAAATTATAGCAATAGGCATAATTTTCCTGCTTTTGGGTATTGTACTGTCAGATGTATCTAATATTGAAATATCACAGAATACAGAGAAAATAAAATTTTGGAATCTTTATCGTAGCGGTGAATACGTTTCAGAAGAACTTAACTTCACATCAAATTATGCTCTGGTATATTCATTCAATCAAACATTATCAGGTGTTATTTATTCATCATCGTTAAACTCATTAAACTTAACAAATTTGAAGAATTTTTCAATCAAACCAACTGTAGTTGAAGGTAAAATGCTTACTTATGATCTTGGTCCTGGTAGTTATTACATTGTTATTTTATCCAATACCAATCCAAATATTACTTACACGTTTGTCAATTTAAATAAGAGCATTCTGCCAGCTCTTTTGGAACTTTTTGGTATAATTCTTGCTGTGCTAGGTATAATAATTGCGATTATAGGAATAATACTGAAAAAGAAGTGATGCAAATGTTAATAAAAATAGAACTGAAATCCGAAAAGCCAATATACATGCAGATATACGATCAAATTGTAGAAGCCATTGCATCCGGAAAACTTGATTCAAGCACTGTACTTCCATCAGCGAGAAAACTTGCTGTGGATTTAGGTATTAATTTTCATACTGTTAACAAGGCTTATAATCTGCTAAGGGAAAGGGGTTTTCTTATAATGAACAGAAAAAAAAAGTTCGTTGTGCAGAAATCAAGAGATGAAAAATTTATAGAGAACTGGAAAGAATTGGAAGAAAAGTTGATTGATGAAGCTATGGCTAAGGGAATGTCAGAAAATGAAATATTAGCAATATTTCAGAATGTTTTAAAAAAACAAAAAAAAGGTGATGGATTATGAGTGCTTTTCTTCTTATAATGATCTTTGTGTTTTTAATCATGGGCATTTCAATATTGCTAATGCCGGATCTTGTTGCTAAAACGTTGCCTTTTGGAGTAAGAATACCAGCAGATTATGCAGATAATCATTTAATAAAAAAAATGAAGGCATATTTCAGGATTTATGTGATTTTTCTTCTAGTGATATTTCTTGTCCTGACGATATTTTCTGGCATATATGAACAGATTGTTATTTTATTCTCATTTATAGGATTGGAGTACTTTGGCTATTACTTAGTCCATAAAAGAATACATTTTGAGAAAATTAGGAATAGGTGGTATGAAAATAAGAAAGAGGTTGTTGTTGCGGAAATAGACACCCAGCAAAAGAAGATAAACTTATTTTTATGGACTCTGCCTAGCATAATATTCATAATAATTTCAATAATTTCTCTTTATTTTATTTATCCATTATTGCCTAATTCTATTCCCATAAATTTCAGTGTAAATGGTATTCCAGATTCTTGGATACCAAAGACACCTTTGAATGCATCACTTCTGATAATAATAATGGCAACAATAACAGTTATTTTTTATATCTTGAATATCGTTATACTCAGATCAAGAATCGAAATTGACCCGACCATGCCAGAAGTATCATCATTCCAGGCAAATAAATTTAAAATTCTAATGATCAAGAGCCTTTCTGTTATGGGTTGGTTCCTCAACATCACATTTCTCCTTATGAATTTCATAACATGGAACGTATTGTCTTCAAATAATTTTTTTATGATAATAATACCTGTAATCATTGCCGTTGTCATTGTATTTGCAGTATCCACTTATGCCGGTGCACAGGGATCGAGGTTGAAGTATCCATCAAATGGGAATAAAGAAAACGAGGTAATGAGGGATGATGACAAGTACTGGATTGGAGGTATAATTTATTTTAACAGGGATGATACAGCCATATTGGTTCCAAAGAGGTTCGGCATAGGATGGACAATCAATGTTGGAAATATTTTTGCTTGGGTTTTCATCATATTGATAATTTTATTAATTATAGTGTCATTTATAATTATGATATTGGTGCATTGATGATGAAATTTAAAAATAAATTAATTGCTTTACTGATAGGAATTTCATTCATGCTTATTGCGCTACTTATCCAAATATTTGTACAAGAATTACCATTATTGATACTTATCCTAGAGTATGGGTTTTCATTAGCCGAAAAAATACTTGCAAGTTTCGAGTTATCATATGCATTTCTATATGCATTATTCATAGGAGGAACAGCCGCATTATTCCAAGAAGGTATGAAACTTTTTGCTGTAAAACTAAATGAAAAAGAATACGCTTTCTGGGTAGGTATCGGATTTTCAATTATTGATATATCTTTTATTTTTCTTGATGTTTTACTAGCAGGCCAAAAATTGCAATCTTATCAATACATTCTAATAACATTGAATATACTAACATCCTTGATATTTCATCCAGGAACAGCAATGCTTTTAAAACATGGTCTTATTAGCAAAAAAGTTAAACTTTACTTCCCAATTGCCTTCATATTTCATTTATTAATAGATGGTGGGCTGGTATTTTCTAACATTTATGTTTTGAAATATCCATCTAGCTTTTTTATTACGATTTCAATATTCTGGGGCATTGTAGTAACCATTTCCGTTATAACATTCTTATGGGGCAGAAAATTGATAGTGATTGATGAAAAAGGTTATAAAAATCCATTTGTTATTGAAAAACATGATTGAAGTTGAGGAAAAAGAAAACTATGCCATAATTCGTATTTTAAGGGAAGAGAAGGCAAATTCCCTTAACATGGAAGCTATTGAAGAACTATTTTCAGCAATAAAGCCCCTTGAACAGAAAAGGGATATATTATCCGTGATAATCACGGGTAGTGGCAAATTTTTCTCTGCAGGTGGAGATCTATCGCAAATGTTAAAATTGGATGAGCACGAGGGTATTAGATTTTCAGCACTTGGTCAGGAATTGATGGATTACATTGAGAATTCAAGCAAGATTTTCATAGCTGCAATGAATGGTCCTGCATACGGTGGGGGTATGGAACTTGCTATGGCGTGTGATATTAGAATTGGATCAAAAAATTTAAAAATGGGTCAAACTGAAATAAATGTTGGACTAGTTACTGGCTGGGGTGGGGCAGAAAGATTAATTAATTATGTAGGAAGAAGTATTGCATCCTATATGCTTCTTACTGGGCAGATAATAGATGCCAATACAGCCCTTAATTACGGCCTTATTCACCAAATTTCAGACAATCCATTAGAAGATGCTATAAAATTTGCTGAAAACATATCAAAGAAAAACCCTGATTCGGTAAGGGCATACAAGTTAATGCTTAAAGAAAATTCATATGTACTTGAAAGATCACTTTTTGGCAAAATTGTTTCATCGAAGAATGGTAAAGAAGCAATAAATGCGTTCTTCGAGAAAAGGGAGCCAAAGTTTTCATGATTTTGATACACGCATGCTGTGCTCCATGCTTATCATCAATTATTGATGACATCAATGAGCCATTTAAGGTATTCTGGTATAATCCAAATATACAGCCATACAGAGAATATTTAAGAAGACTTGAGACCCTCGAAAAACTTAAAAAAGAGAAGAATTTTGACATAATTTATGATATGGAGTATGACATTCAGTACTGGATGGAAAATGCTGTAAAATTGAATAGGAAATCTGATGTGCTGAGATGCAGGTTCTGTTATGCTAATAGGTTAGAAAGAACTGCAAGATATGCTAAGGAAAATGGTTTTGAAAAATTCACATCATCCACATTATATTCCCCATATCAAAAACATGAAATTATTAAAGAAATTGGTTATGCTATAAGTAAAAAATATGGCATAGAGTTCTATTATAAAGATTTTAGAGATTTGTTTCCGAAGGGTGATGAAATAGCAAAGAGATATGGCTTATACAGGCAAAATTACTGTGGATGCATATTCAGCGAATTTGATAAATATTCGAAGAGGGTTGAAATGAATGTTCATTAAAATTTCATCTGAGGAAATAAACATTGAGAAAATGATATCCACGATCAATTCAGAAAAAAATGGCGCTATTGTTACATTTATAGGTACTGTAAGAAATTTAAACGATGGAAAAAAAGTATCAAAGATCATATATGATGCCTATATGCCAATGGCTGAAATGGAACTTAAAAACGTTGTTAATGATGCATTTTCAATGTTTAACATCATAGATGTTTGTGTCCACCACAGGGTTGGGGAATTCTATCCTAAGGATATTGTAGTTTTTATTGGTGTTTCATCAATGCATAGGGAAGATGCTTTTAATGCATGCAAATTTATAATTGACAAAATAAAGGAAAAAGTACCAATCTGGAAAAAGGAATTTTACGGTGAAGACGGAAAATGGCTATGATTTATGCATATGCTGAAAGGTCCTGTGATGTACTCCCCTTTATAATTTCATTCAAAAGTTTTGTTGCACTATCCTGATCCATACCAACTTTGTTTATCAAGAATGAGAGTATATCCTCCTTTGTTGCACCCTTTTTCATCCTTTCCTGAACCATAAGAATTACCCTTTGTGCAAGCTGCTTGTTAAACTCCTCTTCAAGCTTGAACTCTTTTATCATCAAATACAATGCTGTGATTAGCCCAGTCAATGCATCGTTGAATTCCTCCTTGCTTATTGATGCGAGATCAAGTTCAGAGCTGAGAACAATTTCCTCATCTATACCTCTTATGACAAATTTTACCAAACTGGTTCTATCATTAAGAAAAAGTAATTTCCTGGATATGTCTAATCTTTGGATAGGATCGAGAAGCGCTGTTTCAAGACCTGTATGTACGTTAAGCTTTAATATCCTGTTTGAAAAAATAATATTTAAAATAAATGGCACTTTTGGATGCTCTGCAACAATTATGTTCTGATCCACCTTAACATCCCATACCAGGTTTGCAGGGTCCTCTGATTGGTCAGATCCTGATGTAAGCCATTTGACAATTTCTCCTTTCCAGTCTGTTACAGTTTGACCTGCGAGCGATATTAATTCTGGTGCTATTTTTATTATATCATCTTCGGTAACAATGCCAATGATTTTATTGTTTTCTATTACGGGCAATTTCCTTATTTTCTTAGCCACCATAACTTTTGCAGCATTTTCAATTAATTCATCTTGAGAAATATATGTAATAGGTGAACTCATTATCTTTTTGATCTTTTCATTTTTTGTATCAAGCTGCATTGCAAGGACTTTTACTGTAAAATCTCTTTCTGTTACAATGCCTACAGGAGAATCTTTTTCAGTCACAACAATAGCAAAAACATTTTTTTCAATCATTTTTTTTATTGCTTCAATGATGATTGTGTTTTCATCAAGGCAAATATAGTTGCTTGACATAACATCCTTTACCTTTAATATTTTCATATTTTTCACCCATTTAATAATATTTTTATAAAATAAAAACCTTTTCTATTTTGATCTTTGTTTACCATAAAATATAAATAAGGTCTGGTAATCACTTATCCTACCTGTGATTGAAAATATGAAAGAGGTGTAATATATATGGCAGATAAAGCAACATATGTAAAATTCGATGTACCTAAGGATCTTCAGGATAAGATTCTTTCGGGTATAGAAATGGCCAAGGAATCAGGAAAGATAAGGAAAGGTACGAATGAGGTAACGAAGGCAGTTGAAAGAAACGATGCTAAATTTGTTGTCATTGCAATGGATGTTCAACCGCCGGAGGTAGTTGCTCATCTTCCTCTGTTATGTGATGAAAAAAAGGTTCCATATGCATTTGTAAACAGCAAAAATGACCTAGGTTCAAGGATAGGGATTCAATCAGCGGCAAGCGTCGCAATACTTGAATTTGGAAAGAGTGAAGAGGATTTTAAGAAAATTATTGAAGAAGTGGCAAAATTAAATAAATAAGGTGAAAACAAATGCCAGATGAAGCTACCCCTGCAGAAGTCGTTGAAATAATGGGAAGAACAGGCATGACAGGGGAGGTTATACAGGTAAAGGTAAAGATTCTAGAGGGTAATGACAAGGGGAGAATTATCACAAGAAACCTAGTTGGTCCGGTTCAGATTGGTGATATAATAATGCTCAGGGAAACTGCAAGGGAAGCAAGGAAGCTCGTTGCAAGGTGATATAAAAATGGTTTTAAAAAGGGTTTGTTCATTTTGTGGAAAAGAGATAGAGCCTGGAACAGGAAAAATGTATGTAAAAAGGGACGGTTCTATTCTTTATTTCTGCAGCAGTAAATGCCAGAAAAACATGCTCAATCTGGGTAGAGTACCCAAGAACATAACCTGGACAAAGGCCTATGCTGAACAAAAGAAGGTAAGGTTACACATGGTGAGGCAAGGTGAGCAGAACACTGGTAATCCTCAAGCCTGATTCCATACAGAGAAACCTGGCTGGAAAAATAATTTCAAGAATTGAGGAAAAGGGGCTTAAGATCACTGCAATGAAGATGATTTTTCTAGATAAAAATACAGCGGAAAAATTGTATGAAGTGCATAAAGGTAAGCCTTTTTACCAATCACTTGTTGATTATATCACATCAGGACCTATCATCGCCATGGTTGTTGAAGGCAGGGATGTCATAAACGTTGTAAGAAAGTTAATGGGAAAAACAAACGGTGCGGAAGCAGAACCTGGAACCATAAGAGGAGATTTTTCTACAAGCATTGAGAAAAATCTTATTCATGCGAGCGATTCAGATGAATCATTGAAGAGGGAATTACCTATATTTTTCTCAGAAGAAGATATAATAAAGTACAGCAAGTTCGATGAACTCTGGCTTTGAGGTAATTGTTATATCCGATGTCCATGCAAATATCATTGCTCTAAGGGAAGTTTTTAAACATTTTGATTCAAGAAATATTATACATGCAGGGGATATTCTTGGTTACAATCCATATCCCTTGGAAACAATTTATTTTTTTATTGAGAAGAAAATTAAGACAATACTGGGCAACCATGACAAGGCAGTATTGAACGGTGATACTTCTGGGATGAATGAATATGCATCCTTCGCTATTGAATGGACAATGCAGCATTTAGATCCAGCATCCATAAATTATCTGAAATCATTGAAAAATTCAATGAGAATCAATATATTTGGAAAAAGGGTAGCTGTTTATCATGGTTCCCCACAAAACGATAATGAATACATATATTACGAAGATCTTGATGAAAGCATAATACCTAAGGATGTAGATGTTCTCATACTGGGCCATACACACATACCATATATAAAGAGGTTTGATGAAAAAATAGTGATTAATCCAGGAAGTGTAGGACAGCCCAGGGATGGTGACCCAAGAGCATCTTTTGCAAGAATTGATGAAAACTGGAATGTCAGAATAGAACGTGTTGAATATGATGTGAAAGAGGTCTATAAAAAAATTGAAGAATCAGGTTTGCCGGATTTCCTCGGAACAAGGCTGTTCAAAGGTATCTAACTGAATTGTTTTTTAAATAATTTATAATATAGAATAGGATCCAATAAGTTAATGATTCCAGCTAACAATGGTGGTAGATCTATACTGTAAGCTAATATGCCTCCAGATATTGGAGGTGATATGGAAGATAATCCTGTTCGTGTAAATGATGTAACACCTGAGGATGTAGCCCTTTCAGTTTCATCAACTATACCCATAGAGAAGGATTGCCTTATAGGAATGGCACCCATTTGAAAGCCATTTCTGATAACAAAAAGAAAAGCTGAGAGTATCATAACTGGGCTCAATGCAATTAGAATCAACGAAACTGAAGCTATAACCCTTGACCAGATTATTATCTTTAGCTCATCCTCCTTCCTTATAAAATGTGGTATGATGAGCATCATTAAGGTAGTGAAAATATTTGCAACTCCGAATATAATACCTATTTGACCAGGTGTAAGGTGAAATCGAATTGAGAACCAGAGTGAGAATATTGGGGAAATAAGGCCAGCACCTATGCCAGAGGGTATTGTAGGAATCGACAATTTTATAATATTCTTCCAGGAGATTCTTGGAAGTATGTGCTTTGATCTTAGCTTGGTATCTTTAATGAAAATGGTTATTCCAGTACCAATTAGCCCTAAAAGTGCAGCGAAATAAAATAATTCGTAAACATTTACCCTTAATAAATCAAGACCAGTAATTGTAAAAGACCCGATTACGCTAGCAATCATGCCAACTGCAGATGCGATACCAAGGATCTTTGAGAAATGTTCTCTTTTTGTATATTCTGTTATCATTGCACTCTGTATAGCACCGAAGGGCCCACCTGAACCTATTGGGCCACCACCCGTTCCAGTAAAACCTCCTAAACCTGAAAGAAATGCAAGGATAGCTATATTGTCCGTTTCCAAGAATAGAAAAGAGGATATACTAAACAGTATGAACAATAGGACCAATATATTTCTTCTTCCATAATGGTCGGCAATCATTGAAAGAAATAGAGCTAAAATAGCGTTTATTATTATTGCTGAACCTAATATTATTCCTATGGAAATATATGAAAAACCTATTGACTTTAGATAAAGGCTGAGAAGAACATTAAGAAAGCCATAGCTATAGCTAAGTAGTGCTCTTGCACTAATTATCTTTTTTACATTTCCATCCATAGATCACTCGCCTAATTTTTCAAATACCAGGATATAATGATATTTCAAATCTTTCTCTTTGTATAATTTAAACCCGCACATTTCTAGATCATGGATTACTTCTTCTTTTTTAACGCGCATAGGGGGCCCAAATAATCTGACATCATTAAAATCTATGATGGCAAAATATTTTTTTGATATTTTTTTAATGTTTTCAAGAATATTTTCCTTGCATTCAAGTCTTATACCGTGATAAACATTTGCCATAAATACAAGATCGTATGTCCCTTCTCTAAATGTGCATAAATCAGCGTTTATTGTTTTAATGCCATATGAATTCATTTCATTAAAATATGTTGAATCAATGTCAACTGCAGTAACCGATTTTGCATATTTTATAAATTCTTTAGAAAAATATCCATCTCCTGCACCCAGATCTACAATATCCCAATCTTTCTTTATTTCAAGGAAATCAATTATTTCCTTTAAATCATAAGCACTTTCTCTCATTCTATGTCCATGATGCATACCGTGATGCATCCCGTGGAATGTTTTTTCATTGGAATTTACCATTTTTATCACCTATAATTCACTTATCTATATATGATATATATGTCTAATATTTAAGCTTTTCTTCTTCAATTTTATTTAAAATTTCATCAATTAATTTTTTCATTATTCTTAACTGGTTCGTATGATTATATAGAAACTCTTTTCCATGATCTGTTATGTAATAAATTTTGATAGGTCTTTTATATTCACCTACCTTTTCTTCCTTTCTTACACACCCTTTTTTTTCAAGTGATTTAAGTATTACATATATCATTCCGGGAGGCAATCTACCCTCTATTTTTTCAGATATATTTTTTTCTATTGCATAACCATGTTTTGGACCATCTATTAAATCTTTTACAATTAATATTGAAATAATACCCTTTAACATTTTTTCTCTGTTTTGCATAATATGAAATCTATTTTTCATATAAATAAGTTATCCATAAAAATTTTAATAGTATCATCTATTTACATAAATTATGAAAATTGCAAAATTCAAAAACAGGTATTATGTGGTTGAGGAGAATTCAATGGTTTTATTGAATGATTTTTCCCTAGATTATTTAATGGACAAAAATAAATTAAAGGAAATTAAAGATTATTTTGAGGACAATAAAAAGAAATCGATTATTTTACCAGATAAGCTGGATCCACCAGTTAATCCAAGAAAACTAATGTGTATAGGTAGGAATTATGCAGAACATGCGAAAGAAACTGGCCATACACCTCCAAAGGAGCCAGTATTTTTTTTAAAGGCACCTTCTGCTATAATAGGTCATGGCCATGATATTATTTATCCAGAAATTGTTACAAAGCTTGATTATGAGGTTGAACTTGCAGTAATTATTGGAAAAGATGGGAAATATATATCGAAGGAAGATGCATGGAGTTATGTAGCAGGATATACAATAATGAACGATGTAAGTGCAAGAGATCATCAATTCAGGTACGATCAGCAATGGTTTGTTGGAAAATCATTTGATACATTTGCGCCAATGGGCCCTTGGATTGTTGATAAATATGAAATTGGTGATCCAAACAATCTCGACCTTAAAACATGGGTAAATGGTGAAATTAGGCAAAACTCTAACACATCCAATATGATTTTTAAAATAGATTTTTTAATTAGCTTTATAAGCAATGTACTTACACTTGAGAAAGGAGATGTAATATCTACAGGAACACCAAGCGGTGTGGCGATGGGTATGGATGAACAAAAATTTTTAAAGCCCGGGGATACAATAGAAATGGAAATTGAAAATATTGGAAAATTGATAAATAAAGTTAAAAAATTTAATTATTAAATTTTTTTTATTAAAATACGAAACGATTAAATACGCTTTCCACATAACCTAGAATATGATATCTGTTATAGGTTCTGGAAGAGTAGGAGCAACAACAGCAGCTTTTTTGATGATGGGTGAAATGGATAACAATATCACTCTTGTTGATATTGTTGAAGGGCTTCCACAGGGTGAAGCCTTAGATTTAAACCACACAGCTGCAATTCTTGGGAAAGATGTATATGTAAAGGGTTCAAACAATTATGAGGATATTAAGGGCAGTGATATTGTGATAATAACTGCGGGCCTTCCCAGGAAACCAGGAATGACTAGGGAAGAGCTTGCCACAAAAAATGCAGATATTGTTTCAACAGCAGCTGAAAATGTTAAAAAATACGCACCAAATGCCATAGTTATCATAACAACAAATCCTCTTGATGTGATGGTAGCTGTATTGTATAACAAGCTTAAATTTCCGAAGAATAAGGTCATAGGATTTAGTGGTGTCCTAGATTCAAGGAGAATGGCATATTATGCATCAAAATATATAGGTGTATCTCCATCAGCCATAACACCACTCGTACTTGGCCAGCATGGAGAAAACATGTATCCAGTCCCAGAACTTTCGTTCGTATATGGAAAAAGTTTGAAGTCACTCCTCACTGAGGAACAATATGCCACTGTTGTTAAAAATACAATAAGTGCTGGTGGCGATATTACAAACCTTAGAAAATTCAGTAGTAATTGGGGTCCTGCAGGTGGTCTTCTTGTAATGGTTGATGCAATCAAGAAGGACAGAAAGACAGCTCTTGAAGCAAGCGTTCTTTTACAGGGGGAATATGGAGTGAATGGATATTTCGCTGAAGTGCCTGTAATATTGGGCAAAAATGGTGTTGAAAAAATTATTGAAGTTGATTTGACACCTGAACAAAAAGAAAAGTTCATGAAAAGCATTGAAGCAATAAAAAGTAACCTGAAACAGGTACCAGAATCCTATCTCCATTAATTTTTTTATTTTTTTAAAATACCATTGAAATTTAATTAAAAAATTTATGCTGCGTCGAGTAATTCTTTTTAATCATTTATTATTCGTATTTTAGGAAAGATAATTCTTCCATCAAAATTGGTCAAATTTTATTGTATTTTTAGGCTTCTGTAATAAATTGATTACTGTAATTATGCAACAAACCAAAAAATTTAGAAAAACTTATTTATTGTTAATTAATCCCATATTTGATGTTTAAAGGAGTTGATATTGGCAGTACAACAACCAAGATCATTTCAATGGAAGATGATGTAATAGATAAAGAAATACTGCCAACAATAAAATTTATATATTCTCCTAGAAAAAATGATTTTTCAGATGCAGTATCTACCGGTTATGGTAGGTTTACAATAAAATCTCAAAAAGTTATTCCAGAAATTAGGGCACATGTGCTCGGGGCACTTTACCAAACAGAATTCAAAGATTTCACCCTTCTGGACATAGGTGGCCAGGATTACAAGATTGTTTATGTTAAAAATGGTATTATACAGGATTTCCTAACAAATGACAAATGTGCTGCAGGAACTGGAAGATTTCTTGAAAAAATGTCACAGGTACTGGATGTTTCTATTGATGATCTATCCCTGTACCATGAAGATCCTGTGAAATTGAATTCTACCTGCACCGTATTTGCAGAAACTGAACTTATTTCAAAAATGATGGAAGGATACCCCAAAGAAAGGTTGATTTCAGGTGTAAATTATAGTGTATTTGATCGATTGAAGCCATTTTTAATGAGGTTTAGGACTGAAAATCTTATTTTCACTGGTGGAGTTGCAAAAAACGTTGCAATAAGGGAAATAATACAAAAAGAACTTGGTGTTAATATTATTGTCCCTAGTGAGCCTCAGGGAAATGGTGCCATTGGCTGTGCATATTACGCTAAAAAACTTAAAATCAGAACTCTTTCCATTCAAGCCCATAAATCCTGAAAAGATTGTTTTTCAATTCAAATGAATATTTCTCAAGTAAATCCCTATTCTCCTGCTCTAGCATTTTAAACCTTTTTGGTACAGTAGTAATATCCATTACAGCACCTTTTTTGTCTGGGTCATCAAGATAATCAGTTTCCATAAAAAATCTAAAACCTTTTTTTATTGCAATTCGAATATTATCCCTGCTGGATATCACTGAAGGAAAAATACCATGGTTTTCTTTTTCAAGTACCAATGGTGGACTGAAATGTTTTATGACAAAATTTTTATCAATATTAGCTCTATCCGCAAGTTTTGCAAGGTCTGAAAAAACACTTTCATCAGCAGATTCAGTATGGAGAATTAGGGGAATTTTTTTAGACTTTACCTCTTCCATTGCATATAATATAATTTCATTTGAAGTATTCCATATCTCTTTACTTACTGGAAAATGTGGTCTTCCAATTTCGCCGATTGCATTTGCTTTTCCATCTTCAATATATTTTATTGCAATGTCTATTGCTTTCATGAATAGATATTTTGCATTTTCATTTCCTAAAAGTTCCATAGCTTTTATTAAATCGACAGGATAAGGGCCTATTGAAATAAGAACCTTAAGGTTTGTTTCATTTTTCACCATATTTGCTATTTTTATTATGGAATTATACTGTTCAATGAAATAATTAATATCCTTGGGTTCCTGCATCTTAGGTATATTGCATATATTGAGTATTTTGCCACCCGCCTTTTCAAACCTTTTAGCAGAAAAAACATTTTCACCATTCATCTGTAGATGAACATGATTGTCAAATACAGGATATTGCATCCTAATCCTTCCAGTATGGTTCCCTGAGCTTTACCGCCAGTTCAAATTTTTTCTTGAGTTCATCTTCATTATCATTTTTTAAATCATCAAGAACGGTAACAAGATTATCATTCCTGAATATACAAGGCTTTAACTTTCCATCATAAGTGAACCTAATTCTTGTACAATTTTTACAAAATTCAGTATTGTGCATAGGCTTTACAAGCTCAACTTCATATTTTGAGCCGTTATTTTGAATAATAAATTTGTCCCTGTTATGAAGAGGATTCTTCTTTATTTCAGGATTAAAACTCCTCAAATAATTTTCAACATCATCCAAGGGAACGTGGTAGTTTACATACCAGGGCGTGTTAAGTCCTTCCACAGGTACTTCAAGTTCAATTATTTGAAGAACCATTTTTGAATTTCTAACAAACTCCATCATTTCTTGAACATGATTATCGTTTAAGCCCTTCATAAGAACCATGTTTATTTTTATAGGGTTGAGTGGAGTCTTTAAGGTCTCTTCAATTCCTTCCAATACCTTTTGTAACATATCTTTACCTGTAATTTTTTTATAAACTTCTCTATTAAGCGTGTGAAGGCTTATATTAATCCTGTTAAGACCAGCTTCATAAAGAGACCATACCTTATCTTTTAAATATGTACCATTCGTTGTTATGCTTATATCTTTAAAATACTTCTTCGAAATTTTAATTATTTCTTCAAGGTCATTTCTTTCTAAGGGTTCTCCACCAGTGAATTTTATTTTTTTAATACCAAGCGAACTCGCTACCTTAAATAATGTTTCAAATTCTTCGGGAGTGATAAGATCCTTTTCACCTTTAATACCCTCTCTATGACAGTAAAAACAATTCAAATTGCATTTTTTTGTTATGGATACTCTAATGCTGTCAACGGGTCTACCGTATTGATCTATCACGGCTTAACAAGTAATTAATCTTTTATAAATATGTTTTCTTATTTCTTTAGCTAATGTTTATAGAATTGTTAGGAGTTTGAGGGAAGCAGTAAAACTCCGACCTTTAGGGAGGAGATACATGGACTTCCCTAAATGAAAAGTTTATTGATATGGTTGTATTAATAATTATTGTTCAGAACTATTAAACTGAAGCTTCCATATGACAAAACGCTCATTGAAACTGCCAGGCAGTTCAAAAGCTACACAAATAGTTCTGAACTATAGTTTTTAAAACAAAGCATTCAACAAGAACAAGCTCAATAAAGGTACATATAAAGTTGTTAGAGAAAAAATACCAACACTACCATCTGCTCTCGTACAAACTGCAATGGATACTGCATCTGAAGCACTAAAAGCAACAGAACTTAAGAAGAAAATAAAGAGGAAATCTCTGACAATAAGATATGATAAAAGGACATTCAAATTCTATCCCGATTAACATAGCATATCCTTAACAACAGTGCAGGGCAGATTGGTGTATCCAGTGGAACATTCACCATTAATTGACAAATATAGGGGTGAATACACAAATGCCCAATTGGTAATAGATGAAAAAAGTAAAAGAATATTCATAATGTTTCAGGTGAATATTTAAACTAGGGAGGCGATTAAGAAAGAAGATGTGAAAGTATTAGAAATAGATAGAGGTATAAAGAACATAGCAGTATTATCAAACAATATATTTTTCAATAGCAAGCATTTAAGGGAAGTGAATGGAAGATATCAGTACAAGAAAAGAAAATTACAGCACTTAGGCACTCGTTCCGCTCACAGAAAATTGAAAAAATTGAGCGGAAGAGAGACAGTTCGTGCATGATGTAAATCAAACGATCTTAAAGATAATAGTTTTACTTTCCTATGATGTATTTGCTCTTGAAGCATTAAATCCCGCATATATGAGAGAGAATGGATACAGCAGAAGATTCAGGAGTATGTTTGGATCATGGTCACCATCTGAGTTTCAGAGTTTCGTAGAATACAAGGCAAAGGATGCTGGTAAGGATGTATTATACATAAATCCGAAGCATACATCACAGAAATGTTCGAGATGTGGCTATATAGATAAAAATAACAGGCACGGTTCAGTATTCAAATGCAAGAATTGTGGTTTTGAATTGAATGCGGATTTGAATGCCTCAAGGAACATCGAGGTACTCGGTAAATCTGAGTACTTCAGGCTGTTGTCAGCCAGCCAATCGTTGCGTTTCAATGAAAATTCACTCATGGGTGGAGGGGGAGACCAGCAACAAGTTCCGAAGATTTAGCGAGGAGTAGCTGACTTTGAGTCAAATGATCCTCTTTATTTTTGTTGAATTCTTTTTCAGTGACATTATTGCTTCTATTTTTTAATAAATAATTATACATTTTCTTTGAATCATATTTCTTGCCCATATACTGATCTCTATTTTTTAAAACAGGATTCTAACAATCTCTTTACTCTTTTATAATCATGTTCTTTTTCATCTGCGATACTTAAAGATACTAAATTGAATGAATTTGCATCTATAGCTATATGGGCCTTGATCCATCCATTCCTCTTTTTCACATCTATCTTCCTTATTCTATTAAAGATAGACATATATGTTAATTGTCTGAATCTTCCTGTTATCTTTGACAAAATTCTAACAAATGACTCTAATACCGTGAAGGGAACATTACATAATGCCCTTCCTATCTTGCCATTGTTCTTTTTTCAAGATATTTGTCACATTTTTCAAAAACATCTATATTTATTAGCATCACAGCCCTTTTTATAAGTAAATTATTAAACTTTCTTCAGATTCTTTAATCCAATTTTAACCATTTCCATATTAGGTTATAATTTTCCACTATTAAGATCACCAACTTTCTAATCCTTTATCAAAAAGTTAATCTTATCAATAATGGATTATTTAATACACTTTACATAAAAATTTAATTTTTTTGGAAAAAATACCTTTAAAATATTAAATTTATGCAAAAAATTTAAATATGGCGTTTTAAATAACATATTATGACATCTGAAAAAATGTCAAAAGAAAATTGGCTACAAGTGATAGCATCTTATGCAGGATGGTTGATGGATGGATATACTACTATTGCATACGCTCTTGTTGCTGTATATATCTCAACTATTTTCTTTCCGACGACCATTGGTGTCTTAGGTCTAATTGCTACATTTGGAGGATTTGCCGTTGAAGCTCTTGCAAGACCCATAGGCTCACTTGTTATGGGAAATTTTCTTGGTGATAAGATAGGTAGAAGGAGTATGCTTACAATCACCATATTGGGTTTCTCCGTTCTAGCAGCTTCAAAAGGTCTTTTACCAACATATGCATCCGTTGGAATAATAGCCCCAATTTTGCTTTACATCATACTATTTTTTGAAGGAATGTTTGCAGGTGCAGAATATGGTGGTGGTACAGCCCTTTCCATGGAGAGCGTTCCTAAAAAGTATAGGTTAGCTATTGGTGCATTTGTACAAAGTGGATTTGGGACAGGATACTTCATAATTGCATTTGTCTTCGCTGCCATTTATGGATATTTCGGTAGTTCAGGCTTTTCGGACATGGGATGGAGAATTGTGTTTTATACTACAATAATTCCCGGATTGATTACTTTGGTTATAAGATTAATAACAAAAGAAACAAAGATATTTGAAGATATGAAAGCAAAGAAAGAAATAGAGAAAATTCCTCTTAAAAGTTTAATCATAAAAGGAGGAAAACCATTGATTTTTGCACTGATTTTTACCTCAGGACTTCTTTTTATTAATACAGCAACATTTAGCTTTTATCCTTCCTTGTTCCTGGAGAAATTTCCGAACATTTCTGGAGTTACAATGGGGTCATATGTTGCTTTAATAAACTTAGTTTCTTTGTTTGGTGTATGGGCTGGAGGACTGGTAGGGTTAAAAATTTTAAAAAGAAAGTTACTTACGCTCATATATGCAATAGTTTTCCTTATACTAAGTATTCCAATTGCAATAATGGCATTTTCTGATGGTGATTATACCATGTTTATTGCCTTTAGTATCCAAGCATTCTTAGAAGCTATGATTTTTGCAGCTGTTCCTACATTTCTATCAGAAATATTTAGTAAAAAATTCAGGACTACAGGGGTAGGCTTTGCCTACAATGGGGGTGCTATTTTTGGAGGATTTGCTATAAGTATAATATTATCCACTTATGCAGGAATTAAGGATCTAATGCTTTCATGGGAACTATGGCTTATCATTGCATCCATTTTAGTGATTATAGGTATAATATTTACCAAAGAAACATACATCCCAGGTGAAGAAAAAGATGTAATAGAAGAATAAATAAGAAGGGAGATCAATGGACGATCAAAAAATAATAGATGCCTTAAATAATGCTATCTTTAAGGTTTCGGATGAAATGATAGAATTCCTCAAAGATATGATAAAAATCCCGACAGAAAATCCTCCAGGAAAGAATTACAAAAAATTCTCCAATTTTTTTTCCTTTTATTTAAAAAAATTGGGGTATAATATAAAAGTCATTGAAGTACCAAGAAATAGGTTAAAAGAACTTGTACAATTTGGGAAAGGTGACAGACCAATAATTTTCGGTACCTATGGTAATGGTCCAGTTCATATAGCTTTCAATGGACATTACGATGTTGTTCCAGCAGGTGATGATTGGACATATGATCCATATGAACCTGTAATAAAAGATGGCTTTTTGTACGGACGTGGTGCATCAGACATGAAATCTGGGTTAGCTATGCAAGTTTACGCCATTGAAGCAATTAAAATTTGTTGCGCAGACATTCTAAATAATTTTACAATTTTTCAGACTGCAGTTCCAGATGAGGAAACGGTTGGAAATAAAAATGCTGGAATGTATTATTTAGTAGAGAAAAAATATCTTTCGAAGGAGAACACAGATTTGGTAATTATTACTGAACCTCAGGGCTTAGATAAAATTTATTTTGGTCATCGTGGTGCATTACTTTTAACTGTGAAAGTTAAAGGGTCAAAAAGTCATGGATCGATGCCTTATTTAGGAAAAAATGCAATAGATAAAACATGTGAAGCAATAAATGAACTAAATCTTTTTACTTTAAATAAATCAAAGAATTTAATTTCTAAATATCCAATAACTCCTGAAAATTCCAAAAGACCAACAATTTCTATAAATACTTTAAAATGTGGGGACTGGTCCAATACTGTAGCCGATACTTGTGAATTTACTATATTTAGAAGATTAATACCCGAGGAAAAATTAAATGATGTTAGAAATGAAATCAATGAAATATTGACAAATAAAATTGAAAGGAATGGATTAGGTTTGGAAATAACCGAAAATTATGCAACAGAAAGTGTTATAGAAAATACTGAGAATATATTTTATAAAACTTATTCCGAAGCAATACAGAAAATTATAGGAAAAAATCCAATTTACGTTTTATCACCCGGCACATTTGATTTAAGATTTACTCATAAAGAAGGAATTCCAACTTTGAATTATGGACCTGGAATATTAGAAGAGGCACATATGACAAATGAAAAATTAAACTTGGATGATTTTAAAAAAGCTACTTTGGTGACAGCTTATTCTTTATATAAACTTTCTAAATATTATGATGAGGGAAAATTCTCCTAATAAAAATAAGCTATTCTTTTCATGTAAATCATAAAATACCCATATTTACTATAAACTATAATATTTATTAATTTGAATTGCTTAATGATATAATATGAAAAAGAAAGATAATAAAAAATTTGAAATTTCTGAATTGGATAAAAAAATTCTAACCTCAGTTTTAGATTTAAAAGAATCCAATCTAAATTTAATTTCCAAAAAAATTAAAATATCTAAATCAACCGTACATAATAGAATTAAACGTATGAAAGTTAATAAATTAATTGATGGATTCATTCCCATAATAAATATTAATTTTATACAAGATCAAATAACTGCAATATCATTAATAAAAGCAAAATATGGTCCTGAATATGCTGAAGATGTAGGTAAAAGACTTGCTAAAATTCAAGGTATTTGGGCCGTTTATTTTGTGTTAGGAAGTAACGATTTCATTGTATTAATAAGAGCTAAGAATAAAATTGAGTTGGAAAATATAGTAAATGAACTTACAAAAACAGAAGGGGTAGAACGAAGTGAAACAATCATGGTAATAAAAATTCTAAAGGAAGATTTTTCTGATGCCTATAAATTCATGATAAATGATTAAAAATGTATTTTTTCTAAAAATTAAAATAAATTTAAATATTTTTTCCAGATTTTGCAAAATTTAATATACTTTAATTCATATTTCCTATTGGTGATAGGATGACTATAAAAAGTTCAAATATTGTTGAAACGGTTAAAAATTATACATATGGTACATGGAGAAAGCAATCTGGCTGGAATCCACTACTCATTACTAAGGCATATGACTGCTATTTTGAGGATTCCGAAGGAAAAAAGTATTTGGATTTTTCTTCTCAATTAATGTGTTCAAATTTGGGACATTCAAATAAAAGAATAGCTGAATCAGTTTATCAACAATTAATTTCTTTAGAATATATACAACCGGGCTATGCAACCGAAATAAGGGCAAAAGTCTCTTTAGAATTAAAATCCGTGTTGCCCGACAATCTTTCAAAGTATTTTTTTGGAAGTTCAGGGACAGATGCGAATGAAGCAGCTATAAAATTGATTAGGTTATTTCATAGAAAAGACAAGAAGATAAAAATAATCTCCAATTATAATTCTTACCATGGATCAACAATGGGAAGCATATCCTTAACAGGGGATTTTAGAAGATTGGCCGTTGATGATATATATCATTCAACCCATATTGTACATGGCCCACCTCCTTATTGTTATAGATGTCCATTTAATCTAAAGTATCCTGAATGTAATTTAGCCTGTGCAGATTATCTGGAATATATAATAAGGAATGAGGGTAATGTAGGTGGAATCTTTTTAGAACCCGTAACTGGAACTAACGGTGTTGTTATACCACCAGATGGATATTTACAAAGAGTAAAAGAGATTGCAAAAGAAAATGAAATAATATTTGTAGCAGATGAAGTAATGTCTGGATGGGGTAGAACTGGTGAATGGTTTGCTGTAAATAATTGGAACGTAAAACCTGATATTTTAACAACAGCAAAAGGAATAACAGGTGCTCATATTCCTCTTTCTTTAGTAGCAACTAATAAGGAAATTTCAGATTATTTCGAAGATACTTACTTTGCACATGGTATGACATATGAGGCACATCCAGTTGCATTAGCGGCTGCATATGCTGCAATAAGGGAATACAAGGAAAAGAATTTAATAGAAAATGCTAAAGAACTAGGAAAAATATTAAAAAATAGATTAGAAGAAATAAAAGAAAAGCATAAATCTGTTGGAGATGTTAGAAGCATTGGTTTATTTGGGGCAGTTGAATTAACAAAGAATAGAGAGAAAAAAACGCCATTCAATACTTACAATGACAAACTGCAAGGAAATGTGTTAATGACTGACAAAGTAGCAAAGAAGGCAATGGAAAATGGTGTATACATAAACACTTGGATTACCCATTTTATTATCGCTCCACCTTTAATTATTAGCAAGGATGAGTTATTAAAAGGTCTGGATGTTATTGATGAGAGTCTATATATTTCGGATAAGGAGGTGTTATAATGAGAATAATAAAAAATTTTATAAATGGGGAATATGAAGAACCACAAGGAGAGCCTAAATATGATGTATACAATCCAGCAACAGGTGAAATCATAGCAAAAGTGGCTGAGGGAAAAAAGGATGAAGTAGACAGAGCGATAGATCTAGCCTATGATGCGCAAAAGAAATGGGAAAACGTGCCACTACCTGATAGAATTAAAATGTTATTCAGATTAGAAAATCTTATGTGGGAGAATATAGACGAGATCTCTGAAATAACAACAATTGAACACGGTAAAACTTTTATGGAGTCTAAAGGGGATGCAATAAGGGCAATACAAAATGTGGAAGCTGCCGGAGCAGTTAGCTATAATATAATGGGTCAAAATAACAAAAATATTGCTAATGGAATTGATGAAGAATTAATTCGTGTTCCAATAGGGGTATTTGCCATAATATCTCCATTCAATTTTCCATTAATGATTCCTTACTGGTTTATGCCTTATGCAATTGCAATGGGTAACACTGTAATAATGAAACCCTCAGAAAAGACACCAATGAGTATAGAAAAATCAATGGAACTTATAAAAAAAGCAGGGTTTCCAGAAAATATCGTACAGTTAGTAAATGGTGGAAAGGAAGTTGTTGATTATATACTAGATAATAAAAAAATATCAGGAATAAGTTTTGTAGGATCAACGCCTGTGGCAGATTACGTTTACAAAACTGGTACGAGTAAAAGAAAAAGGGTACAAGCGGGCGCATCTGCGAAAAACTTCATTCTTGTAATGCCTGATGCTGATATTGAGAAGCATATGCCGAATATAATTGGATCCTTTTTTGGAAATGCAGGTGAAAGGTGTTTAGCTGGATCTGTATTAGTAACATTGAAAGAGAATCATGATAAAGTTGTTAATCATTTTTTGGATCAGGCAAAGAAATTGAAGATAGGTTATGGATTGGAGAAGGATGTGGACATGGGCCCATTAATTAGAAAAGAGCATAAAGAAAGAGTAATTAAATATATAGAAAATGGTATAAGTGAAGGAGCAAAAATGCTTATTGATGGAAGAACATATAAAAACGAGAAATATCCAAATGGTTTCTTTTTAGGGCCAACTATATTTGACTCCGTAGATTCAAATATGATTATTGCTAAAGAAGAAATTTTTGGTCCTGTGGCCTCAATAATAACGGCAGAAAATTTTGATCAAGCTATAGAAATAATAAATAGAAGCCGTTATGGAAATGCCTCATCAATTTACACAAACTCTGGTTATTATGCAAGAGAATATGTTAATAAGATAAAGGCAGGAAATATAGGAATAAACATTGGTGTTGCAGCTCCGATCGCATTTTATCCATTTGCTGGAATGAAGGATTCATTTTTTGGGGACCTTCATCCACAAGGAGGTTTAGATCACATATTGTTTTTCACGGATAGTAAAGTAGTAATATCAAGATGGTGATGTTAAGATGATTGATAATAAATACGATGAAATGAAAAATTTGTTTGATTTAAAAAATAAGGTTGCCATTGTTACAGGAGCTGCTCAGGGTATAGGTCAGGGAATAGCTTTTGGATATTCTGTCTATGGTGGAAAAATAATGTGTACAGATATTAAAAAGAAAGAACTAGAGAATACTGTAAATGAAATAAACAGAAATGGAGGTATTGCAGAATATTATGTCGCAGATGTAACAGATATAAATCAAGTAAGAAACCTTTACGATGAAACCATAAAAAAATTTAAAAGAATTGATACCTTATACATTGTACCTAGCATAAATTTTAGGAAAAAAATTGAAGACTATAGTTATGAAGAATTTGATAAAGTGATAAATGTTAATTTAAAAAGTGCTTTCATTTTAATGAAAGAGATAGGTACAAAAATGAAGAATAATGAGAATGGAGGTAGCATAATCATTCTATCATCTATAAGAAGCCTAGTAGTTGAACCTGGACAAAGTGTTTATGCAGCTACTAAAGCAGGGGTTTTACAATTAGCAAGGACTTTTGCATCTGAAATGGGTAAGTATAACATTAGAGTAAATGCCATAGGGCCTGGAGTTGTTGATACTCCATTAACTTCACAAATAAAAAGTGATGAAAATTGGTATAAGGCATACGCTGAGAAAACAGTATTTAAAAGATGGGCTGCAGTAAAAGAAATAGTCGGTCCTGCAATATTTTTGGCTACTGATGCATCATCATATATAACCGGTAGTATAATATATGTTGATGGGGGATGGACAGCTATTGATGGTAGATATGAACCAAAAGTATAAATATATAATAAAGGTGAATATTTATGAAAACAATATCCATAGCATCTATAGGAGGAGATGGAATAGGGCCAGAAGTGATTAGGGAAGGAAAAAAAGTTATTGAAGCAGCAGCCTCTTTAGAACATATAAATATAGAATGGGTAGATTATGATTTTGGTGCAGAAAGATACTTAAAAAGTGGTAAACTAATAACAGACGACGAGCTAGATGAATTATCTAAATTCAAAGCTATTTATTTTGGAGCTTTAGGAGATCCTAGAGTTCCACCGGGAATTTTGGAACTGGGGATAATAATAAAAATAAGAACATTCTTTGATCAGTATATTAATCTAAGACCAGTTAAATTATATCCTGGGGTGGAAACACCATTAAAAAACAAAACACCTGAAGATATTAATATTTATTTTATCAGAGAGAATACAGAAGATTTCTATTCTGATTTAGGTATTAAAATTGAAAAAAAGCAAGATTCAGAAATTTCCTTTAAATTAAAAAGGCAAAAATATTCAATTTCATTTCATATTGAAACTAAATCGGAAAATATAGATACTTTTTCTTATCAATTGGGTTTTTTAACTCAATTTGGTGTAGAAAGAGTTTTTAAATATGCATTTGAGATGGCTAGGGAAAAAAATATTAAGAAAATTACAACAGCTGATAAAGCAAACGTAATGCCATTTTATGGTCTTTGGAGAGAAATTTTTAAAAAGATATCAGAAAATTATCCTGAAATCGAAACTGAAAATTTACAGGCAGATGCTTTATCTATGTGGTTAATAAAAAAGCCTGAAAAGTTCTCATTAGTTGTATTACCAAATTTATTTGGGGACATTTTGACCGATTTAGGAGCAGCTATTCAAGGGGGTTTAGGCATAGCTCCAGGAGGAAATATAAACCCAGAGGGAACATCAATGTTTGAACCTATACATGGATCAGCACCATCTTATAAAGGTAAAAATATTTCAAATCCTTTGGCAACAATATTAGCTGGATCAATGATGCTGGAATTTTTAGGATTGAAAAAAGCAAGCAAAATCATAGAAAATAAGGTATCAGAATTACTATTAGAAGGAAAAGTAAGAACCTATGATCTTGGAGGCAAATCAAAAACAGAAGATGTGGGTAATGAGTTAGTAAAAAAGATACTTATTACTGAAAAATGATAATATTTAAATAATATGAGGAAGTGACCAAAATTTATGAATGTATTTGGATATAACGAAAAAATTGTAAGAGTAGATCTTACAAATGAAAAAATAACCACAGAAAATATTGATGAGGATACTATTAAAAAATTTATTGGAGGTACAGGTTTTGGTGCAAAATATTTATACGATGAAGTACCACCTGGAACACCCTGGGATAGCCCAGAGAATAAGATTATTTTAGCAGTAGGGCCATTAAGTGGTTCTATTGTAGGTGGTACTGGAACTATAGCTATAGTTACAAAAGGGCCCATGACTAATATGGCAGTAGATACCCAAGCTAACGGCTTTTTTGGGGCATTTTTAAAACTATCCGGATTCGATGGAATAATTATACAAGGAAAAAGTGAGAATTGGAAATATTTATATGTTTCAGAAGATGAAATTGATTTAAGAAATGCCAATGAATATTTAGGAATGGATACTTGGGAAACTGAAAATAATTTGAAAACAAAGTTGATGAAAAAAGGGGAGTTATTAAGTGTTTTTAGTATAGGTCCGGCTGGTGAAAATTTGATTAGATTTTCTGTATTGGTGGGGGATCATGGACATGTGGCTTCGAAAGGTGGTATAGGAGCTGTATTCGGATCAAAAAAATTAAAATCAATAGTTGTAAAAAAAGGGGGAAAAAATATAAAATATTGGGATTATGAGAAATTAAAAAAAGCATCAGTAGAGTTGTATAATAATGTTATGAAAACAGTGATATCAGATTTCTCCAAATGGGGAACACAAGCAGGTTTTGTAAATTATGCTAAGATAGGATGGTTACCTGTAAAAAATTATAATAATGAAAATGGCTTCGAATTGAATAAAGCAGAAAAATTGAGTGGCCAATATACAAGATCTATATTTGAGCATAAAATTAAAACGTGTTGGGCATGCAAAATTGCCCATAATAGATATGTAAAATTAAATGAAGGTGACTACAAAAATGAGTGGATAGAAGAGCCAGAATATGAAGCAGTGGCAGGATTAGGTCCTCAAATTTTAATAGAAAATCCTAGGGAGGTTTTTGAACTATCCACGTTAATAGATAGATTAGGATTGGATGTTAATGAATCTGGATGGATGTTAGGATTTATTATGGAATGTTATGAGAAAGGTATTTTAAAAGATAAAGATTTAAATGGAATAAAAGCTAATTGGTCAAATGCAGAAGCAGCAAAAAATTTAATAAAATTGATTACGAAAAGAGAAGGGATGGGAAATCTATTTGCAGAAGGAGTGAGAATATCATCGGAGACACTAGGTGGAGAGGCTAAAAATATCGGAATTTATACATTAAAAGGTGTAGTTCCTAGAGGGCATGATCACAGAAATAGATGGTATGAACTTTTTGATAATTGTATGACCAATACATCTACTTTAGAAGCACAAGGGGGAGCAATGGTCGGAGAATTATTAAATATGGAAAAAATAGAAAATAAATTTGATCCTAAAATAGTTGCAAAATTAAATGCAAAATATAATGGATGGCACATTTTTGAAAATACACTTGTTATATGCAGATTTAATACTAATGGTATGTATTCTCAACTTTTAGATGCTTTTAATGCAGCAACTGGTTGGAATTTTAATTTGGATGATTTATTAAAAGTGGGTAAAAGAATAATCAATCTATTAAGGGTTTTTAATTATAAAAATGGTTACAATCCAGAATATGAAAAACCATCAGCTAGATATGGAAGTACTCCAAAATTTGGTATAGGTAAAGATTACTCAATAATGGATCACATTGATGAAATGACTAAAATATATAGAAAAGAGATGGGATGGGATATAGAAACAGGTTTACCTTTACAAAAAACTTTGAAAGAATTAGATTTAGATTTTGTGAAATTGTGACAAATATGATCGAAGATTATTTATTCAAGGATCTTGTTCCACATTTCATTTGCCAGTTTTCCATCATATTTGAAATTTTTTATTGAATTTTTAGCATCTTCTCTCTTAGCCCTATGCTCTTCCAGAAAATTGTTTATTTTATCAATTAATACTTCCTTAAGTTCCCCAGTAAGCATATTCCCAGATATATATTCCTCTTCAATTTTCCTCAATTTTTGATCATCTGGTTCGAAGAAAAGTTTCAACCACTGGAAAGAAACATCCACATCAGGATTTCCACCTAATTTCCTATGAAGCTCAACTGTCGCTTGGCCTCCAGAAAATGCATATTTCATTATTTTTTTTCTTACTGTCTTAGGATCATCGAATAAATATATTGCAGTTTCTGGTTGTGAAGCGCTCATTTTTCCTTCTGGACCAGTCAAAGGAGGAAGAAATTTATTGTGAATGGCTGCGGCTTTAAAGTACCCAAAACCTTCTGCCAAATCTCTCTGTATTCTCCAGTAAGGATCTTGATCTATAGCTGCAGGTATAAGGCATCTTTTTTTCTCAAAAAATGTTGGAACAACCTGCAAAGCAGGATAAAAAATCATTCCAATGTTTGTTTCATTCTTGAAGCCAAACACTGCTTTTACGAGAGAAAAATTTATTTTTTTTGCTATTTTTATTGTAATGGGATAAATATTTTTAATGTATTCCGTATCCTGAAATATGAATGTTTTATCTGGATTAAATCCTAGAGCTATAATATCCAGCGCATTTTCATAGGACCATTTCCTTGAATCATCAAGTTTAAATTTTTCATCATAAAGAAATTTTTCATCATCTGTAAGTTCTATGTATACATTAGCATTAAATTTATCCTGTATCCATTTTGTCATTACAAATGGAATTATATGTCCAATATGCATTGGGCCACTTGGTCCCCTACCTGTATAAAGAAAAAATCCTTTGTTTTTTTCATAATCGTTTAAAACCTTATCTAAATCCCTGTGGGAAAAAAATACATTTCTTCTTATGAGAACGTGTGAATCCCCTGCATCATTTTCAAATCTCTTTTTCAATTCTTCTGTAAGTGGCTCTGTTCCAAATTTTTTGATTAGTTTATCATAATCAACTTTCCCTGTAACAGTCCATGGTGTAACTGAAAAATTTGAATCTTTTGTCATGTTCTCTACATTCCATAATAAATTGAGTTAATAAATTTTAAGTTTTGTCAAAATATAAATATTAAAATTGATTATTATACTATGGAAGTGAGATTATGAAGATTAAGGATGGTATATATTATGTAGGATTGCAGGACAAGACCATTAGGAATTTTGATGGAATCTTGAACATAGAAAATGGAACGAGTTATAATAGTTATATTTTGATTGGAAACAAGAAATCTGCTTTAATCGATCTTGCACCAAAAGAGTATGCAGAGAAATTAATATTTAATATTGAAAAAATAATAGAATTAAAAAAAATTGATTATATAGTTCTTAACAACACAGAGCCTGCACATTCAGGTGCCCTTCCAATAATTCTTGAAAAAACAGGAGCAAAAGTTATAATCTCAAAACACGCATTTATGATGCTAAAAGAGATTATGCATAAAAATATAGATCCAATTTTAATACCGGATAAAGGCGATAGCATTTCCCTTGGAAATAAAACACTTGAATTCATATACGCTCCATATGTTTACTGGCCTGATACCATGTTTACATACGTTAAGGAGGATAGAACAATATTCACTGGAAATTTTCTAGGTTCACACTTTTCAAGTGATAAAATATTTAATGATGAATTAGAATTCAAAAAGGAATTTATAGAATACTATAAAACATTTATGAGACCATTTAAAGATTATGTTCTAGACGCAATAAATAAAATTGAAAAGAAAGAAATTGATATAATTGCACCAGGTCATGGCCCGATTCTCAGAAAAGAACCTATGAAATATTTGGAAATATATAGAGATCTTTCATTGGCAAAGAAAAGGGAGAAGAAAAAAGCAATAATATTTTTTGCAACATCATACGGTGGAACAAGACAAATTGCAGAAAAGATAGGAGAGGGTCTCGTTGAAAACAATGTTGAAGTTGAATTGTTTGATTTAAACAAAATACAGATTAATGATGAAATAATTGACAAAATAGAAGAATCTGATGCATTGATTGTGGGATCAAATACGGTGAATGGAGATGCCATGAAAAATGTTTGGTTTTTACTTGCATCCTTAAGTACCATTAATTTAAGGAACAAAATTGGATTTGCATTTGGAACATATGCATGGAGTGGAGAAGCAGCAAGACTGATTGAAAACAGGATGAGGGATTTGAGATTAAAAGTTCCAGAAGAGCATTTCAGGGCACTTATGATACCTACAGATGATGATTATTACGAAGCAAAAGAGGTAGGAAAAAGGCTTGCAGATGTATTAAATTACAGGGTAATATAAACATAATTTAAATAGTCTTTTAATTATACAGAAAATGTGAAGGAGTTGGAAAAGAGAATATTAGATGCAGTGGAAAAGGGGAGCAAGACCCAGAGGCAGTTAAGGAAGGAACTTAATATTTCAAAGTCATATTTATCCGAAACATTGGCTAAGATGGAGGAAAAAGGTTTAATAATCAAGGAAAAGGTAAGTGAAAGGACAGTTTTGATAAGCATAAACAGAGAAAAAATAATTAAAATTGGAATTTTAAAGGCCACAGAATATGCATCAATTTTTTTAACAATAAACGATTTAAAGGATTTTAAAATTAAACTTATATCATTTAACAATGCACTTGAAGAAATGAAATCACTGGTAGCAGGTGAAATCGATATAGCCTGTTCACCTATAATCACAGGTTTTATCTTTCATTTGATGGATGATAGAATTGTGGTATTATCTGCCTGTGCAAGAGGTGGTTCAGGAATTGTTTATGAAAAGAAGGAAGGCATAATAGGTTCAACCATGCTTTCAACAATGGATATTCAATCAAGAATATTTATGAAAGAATTTAAGGGCATTAAATATTTTCTTTCCCCTGAAGAAATGATTGAGAGTTTCAAGAGAAAGGAAATTCAGGCAATATCCATATGGGAACCATACCTATCTTTTTTTAATGACAAGAAAAAAATTTACCCTGGGAAGGAAGATCCTTGCTGTGGATTTCTATTGTTTAAGGACAGGATTAACAAATTAATAAAAATATTTTATAGAAAATTCCTTGAAAACACAAAAAATCTTAGAGATGGAAAGAGGATTGAAGAAGCTGCAGAATTTATGTCTGAATTTTTTAAAATTGACAAAAATATAATTATACAAAGCATGAAAAGTTATGATTTTTCTAATGATCTTGATGAAAATAATATTTTAAAAATCATGGAAAAATTTGGTATAAATGTTAATATGCGACTTGTAAACAATTATCTAAACAAAGTTTAAATAAAACGAACACATGTTCGGTTTATGTACAGGGATGGAATTGAGCAGGTGCCAAAGGAGTATAGGAAAGGCTCTCCATTCAACCAGTTTACTTTATGGTTTGCGGCCAATTTAACACTTGCGGATTTTGCAATAGGTTTTATACCTCTATTTTTTAATTTAAGTATATACTATTCTTTTTTAGGTATTATTCTTGGGACATTGCTTGGGTCATTGGTTGTGGCAATTTTTTCCACAATGGGACCGGGGAAGGGAAAAACACAGATGATGATATCGGGGGATACATTCAAGAGATCAAATTTTATTTTTTCATTTTTCCAGGGAATAAGTTCTCTTGGATGGTTTACAGTAAACTTGATCCTTGGAACTCTCGCAATTTTAACAATTTTCAAGACATATTTTATACCAATCATAATAATTTACGGGACCATTCAGGTTTTAATAGCATATTTTGGTCACGACTATATTCATAAGCTTGAAAAATATTTCAGCATATTTTTAGGACTTATGTTTCTTTACATTACAATATTTGGGAATCTTGCATTCAAGATATCATATGTGCAGGAGAACAACCCTGTAGGTCTTGGTGTATTACTCGCATCCGCCTTTGCATACATGGCTTCCTGGGCCCCATACGCATCAGATTATTCTAGGTATCTCCCAGAAAGCACTCAGAGATCAAAGGTCCTATTATATTCATTTCTAGGTTCATTCATATCAACAATATGGATTGAAATACTTGGATTTCTCGTTGCTGTAAAGACTATGGATACAAATTCCATGCTTGCTGCCTATCAAGTGTCAGGTTATTTAGGCATTCTCGTTTCAATAGCCCTTGTATTAGGAGGTATTGGAACAAACTCGATCAACATTTATTCATCATCTCTTTCATTCAATGCAGTATTCAGGAAAAGAAACAGGATGAATATTCTGATTACAGGTGCGATAGTTTCATTCATTGTAGCAATGATTGGTTTTTATAATTTCTATTCATTTTATGAGGATTTTCTATACTTGCTTGATTACTGGATAATGCCATGGGCTGGCGTGGTTGTCGCAGATTACCTATTTGTTAAAAATGGTAATTCAAAGCTTTCAATCATATCTTTTTCAATGGGATTAGCTCTAAGCATCCCTTTCATGAATCCAGGCATCCTATTCGCTGGGCCCATTTCAAATTATCTCGGTGGCGTTGATATAAGTTATTTCATTTCCTTTGTTGTTTCATTCATATCTTACATTTCATTATCAAGAAAATTCAAGCCTTTGCAACAATCTTTATCACATCCCCATCCTTGAGCAAATAATCCTTTCCAACAATTATCTTTTTTTTGCCATCTATTGCCCTAATAAAATTTTCACCAAGGTCAGAATGAACCCTGAATGCAAGATCAAGTGCAGTGGAACCTTCCGGCATTAAATATACATCAGGAAGGATATTCCCAGATTTGTCTACCCAATGGGTTTCATCTTCAACAGGATATACTGAGATCATGTGGAGTTGATCAAAGACAGCCGACTCAAGGACCTTTTGTACACCTGTGCCACCATTTTCTTCCATAAAAATTCTTATCTTTTCAAGAGCCTTTTTCTGATTTTCATTCAGTTTTGTTTCATCAACGATCTTGAAAGATGTGTCACCAGGTCTGTATTTTATTAAACCTGCTTTTGTTGCCCTTACAAGTGCAAGCTCATAATCAGCCGATACGGGAATTACGGGATATTTTACCCTCTCCTTCAATTTTTCAACGTTGTACCTGTCAGCAATGTCTGCCTTATTAGCCGCAATTACAAATGGTTTGGATATTTTTAAAATTTCCATTGCTACGGATAGAAAATCATTTTCACCCCATTCCTCAACGGGACCAAATGATGCATTTTCAAGTGCCTTTTCAATCTGATTTTCATTTATACCAAGACCTGAAAGCTGTTGTGAAAGAAGTGCTTCAAGTTTTGTACCTTCGGTACCAACCCTTCTTGCAACTTTTTTCCAATTTCTTGAAAGTATATCTGCCATCCAGAATGCAATTTCCTTTTCAACAAATTCAACATCTTCAAACGGATCATTGGAATTTTTATCTACATTATTTCCCTCCTTATCCGTGGAACCAGAAACATCAACAACATGAATCAATGCATCAGCATTTCTAAGATTATCAAGAAACCTATTACCCAACCCTTTTCCCTTGTGTGCTTCAGGTACAAGGCCAGCGACATCCATGATGCTTACCGGTATCATCCTAATTCCTTCCATACAAACTGAATTTTTTGGATTACAATTTTTACCTAATATAATGTGCGGGCATGTTTTTCTTACATATGCAGTACCAATATTAGGATTTATTGTTGTAAATGGATAATTTGCAATTTCAACAATATGTTGCGTTATTGCTGAAAAAAATGTTGACTTTCCAACATTTGGTTTTCCTATCACACCTATTAAAATTTTCACCACCTCACAAGAACTTTGGCCAATTGTTTGCCTTTAGGGCAATTTATATCTTCAACATATTTCTCAATTTTTATTTTTGTTCCTTCCCTCAATCCTGGTATATGGCAAAGATCATAATATTTACAGTACATTTCATTGCAAACTTCATTTTCTGTGGTTATGCTACTACCTTCAATTGCAACTTTTTTATTTATTGCCATTGGAACAGGTATTTCTTCGACCTCGACAGTTACAACTTTATTCAAATCGTGTATTTTACATTGATGTTCTTTGTCTCTAACATTAGTTATCCTATAATATTTTCCACTTTCAAGCATGAAACAAATATTCTTTAGTGGACAATCTCTGCAGTCTATTATATTACCAAGAAACTGAAATTCTATACCCTGTTTCGCCATTCTTTTGCCTAACAAAGCAATAAGAACCAAAGTTATATCACCTCTGTTGCCTTTAGCGCTTTTTCAGCAGCCTCGGGTGATATACCGTTCTCACCAAGTATTGTGTATCTTTCCCTTACTTTATGAGAAATAGTTAGTGCTTTAATCGCTTCTTCATTTGTTAAATTTATTTCTTTTGCCTTTGTAGGAGCGCCCATTATTCTAAGTGCATCCCTAATTTTCTTCCAATCCTGGCCCTGCAAAAAGCTCATTACTATTGTTCCAACACCAGCAATTTCGCCGTGCAAAGCCCTACCAGGTGCTATTGTTTCTACAGCGTGTGTGAATAGGTGTTCGCTTCCGCTTGCTGGTCTTGAAGACCCGGCCAGGCTCATAGCCATGCCTGAGGAAATGATAGCTTTTACAACAACCCAAACGGACTCCTCATCATTCGGTTTCAATGTTGGAGCATAATTGATCATTTCTTCAGCCGTATATTTTGAAATAGCATACGCGGAACTTGAGAATTCCTCTCCCTTTAATTTGTATGCAAGTTCCCAATCCCTAACAGCTGTATAATTAGCTATTACATCTGCCGCACCTGCAATTAAATATCTGTATGGCGCCTTTACTATGATAGATGTATCAGCAATAATTGATATAGGAACAGATGCTTCAGAGGACACAGTATTCAGCCCATCTTTTATTGTTGCCCTAGGGCTAGCAACACCATCATGTGATGCTGATGTTGGTACAGAAATGAATGGCAGAGATATATCAAATGCTGCCTTTTTTGCTATATCAATTTTTGTGCCTCCACCTACACCTATGATTAGATTAAACTTTTTCTTTTCTGCTCTTTTTTTAACAAGCTCCACATTTTCTACAGTAGCATCACCTGTAAGGAAAATTTCAACCTTGTAATCCTTTTTCAAAATTCTTTCAACTGTTTTTCCTGCCACTTCTGATGTTTTCGGGCCTGTTACAATAAGGATCTTACCTTTTATATTTAGATCACTTAAAACATCACCTATTTTTTCCAGTGCCCCATGGCCCGCAAGAATGATCCTTGGTAATTCCATCTTTTTAAGTTTGTTAAAGTCCATTGTGTTTTATTGAAAAAAATACGAGTTATTAATTCTTTCTTCAAATTTTCAATTTTTTAAAATTAAAAGTAAATATAAAATAGTATATTGCATTATAAAAGTATTATGGAATTAAGCAGGAACGAAAAGATCCTTTTAAAAACATTAAAAGATCTTGGTGGGAAAGCAAAAGTAAATGAACTTGTTGACAAAATTAAGCTTTCGCTTGTGGAAATAATGAATGCTGCATCTTGGCTTAAGATGAAAGGTGCATTGAAAATAAACGAAAGTTTAATTTCTAAATATACTATCAGTGATGAGGGTAAAAGGGCCTTGGAATTAGGTCTTCCTGAGAAAAGGTTATTCAATATCATTAAAGAAAGAGGGCCATTGAGTATTGATCAGCTTAAAGAAATTTTAGGAAAGGATGTTGTTTCATTAGCCATTGCCCATCTTAAAAATAAGGGAATTGAAATTAAAGATGGTAAAATATACGTTTTAGATGAGAAAAAGGTCATTGATACAATAGCAGAAACAGAGATGTATTTAAAAAACCTTGATAAAATAAGTAATGAAAAAATAAATCAGCTTTTGAAGAGAAACCTGGTAGAAAAGAAAGAAAAAGTGGAAAGAGAGCTTATACTCACGGCAATTGGGCTTGGAATAAGCGATGAAGAACTCAAAGTAGGAGAAGAAATCACACAAATTTCACCAGAGGATATACAGACAGGTTCATGGAGAAATAAGGAAATAAGAAGATATGACATTAGGATGTTTGCCCCATACCCTGAAATGGGTAGGAAACACCCTTTAAGTGAATTTATAGAAAAGGTAAGAAGGATATTCTTGAGTATGGGCTTTAGGGAAATTTATGGAAAATATGTTGTTAGTGCATTCTGGAATATGGATGCCCTTTACATACCACAGGATCATCCAGCCAGGGATATGCAGGATACTTTTTACATAGATGGGGTATTTGATCTACCTCCATACTTTGAAAAAATAAAAAGGGTTCATGAAAATGGTGATGGAATTTCAAGGGGATGGAAGTATTTATGGCAGGAGGAGGCATCAAGAAAGGCTCTTTTAAGAACGCACACCACTGTTAATTCAGTGAAGTATCTTTATGACAACAGGAATGAAAGTACCATAAGGGTATTCACGATAGGTAGAGTTTTCAGAAGAGAAAATATGGATCCAACGCATCTCCCAGAGTTTCATCAGATTGAAGGTATAATGATGGAAAGAGGAAGCAATTTTTCTATGTTGTTAGGAACGCTTTCAGAATTTTATTCCAGTCTCGGGTTCAAGCAGATAAAATTCAAGCCATCATACTTTCCTTATACAGAACCAAGTCTTGAAATACATGTTCTAAAGGATGGAAATTGGCTAGAGCTAGGTGGTGCAGGTATATTCAGGCCTGAGGTTACAGAACCAATGGGTATAAAAGGAAAAGTTCTTGCTTGGGGTCTTGGTCTTGAAAGATTGGCAATGCTATACTATGGAATTCAAGACATCAGAGATCTTTACATAGCAGATCTAGAACAGCTCAGATCATTGCCTGTACTTTAAATAGCAGTTGGTACAAATACCAAGAGAGCTAATGTAATGATCATTGCACACGGGCCGACCACAAAGTTTACATGTGTGAGTTGCAGGTTTGCCACATATATAGCAAAGTCCCAAAATCATTTCCTTCCCTCCAAATATTTCCTGTAAAATTCTGGATAATGTTCATATTCTATAGGATCCACTGATGAAGCATCCATGAACCCTTTCAGTCTTAATATACAAGAATCGCATCTGCCACAGGCTTTTTCTTCACCTCTATAGCATGACCATGTTAATTCATATGGCACCTTCAAATCTAAACCCTTCTTTATTATTTCACCCTTTGTCATATTTATCAGAGGAGCTACTATCTGAATAGGCTTTCCCTCTACACCTACCTTTGTGGCCAGTTTAGAAAGTTTGTTAAATTCTTCAATATATTCCGGTCTGCAATCAGGGTAACCTGAATAATCAAGGGCGTTGACACCTATAAATATCTTTTCAGCTCCAATGGTCTCTGCATATGAAAGTGCAATCGAAAGAAAAATTGTGTTCCTTGCCGGGACATATGTTATAGGAATTTCTGTACCTATTTCATCATAATTCTCCCTTAATGGGACAGAAAAATTATCTGTTAAGGCGCTTCCACCTATGCTTTTCAAATCAATTTTTATTGTCTTTAGCTTAAGACCATAATGTTTTGATACCTTTTTAGCACTTTCTATTTCCTTTTTATGCCTCTGGCCATATAGGAATGTAATTGGATATACATCATAACCCATTGATATTGCAATTGCAAGGGCGGTAGTACTGTCAAGCCCTCCTGATAGAAGAGCAACAGCCTTCATCTTGCAATTACCGCCTCCGTGCATGCACCTTGGCCCATACCCTCATCAAGGCAAAGCTCAATTCTTTTTATATTTTCAGGTATTTTTAATTTTTTTAAGAGTTTATCAAGGATATATTTTGATAATTCTTCAGCTGTTGCCACTTCAACATCAACATAATATACATCTTCAACGGGGAATATATATTCCTTATCGTCAAAAGATACCATCACCCTCGCCTCAATTTCTTCAACGGACATAATGCTAGATTTTTTTGGAACTAGGACATGGTGATCCAATTCCTCAACGATGGATCTTAAAGCATTTTTTAATTCAATAAAATCTATTACCATATGATCTTCATTCATATCCCCATCTATTCTTATCCTAATGCCATAATCATGTCCATGAAGCCTTGAACATTTTCCATGATATGGTATAAAATGTGATGCTGAAAATTTAATGTTTACCTCCCATCCATTTATTTCAAGAATCATATGTCATTGAATTGCTAAGTGAATATAAATTTTTTTAATACACTTCAAGAAAATTTAATTAATGTCTATAATATGTTTTTATTATGGAATATAAGCTAAGGATATTATCCGGTTCTTACGACAGATCAGACGAAAAAAACGTAGTCATGGAACTTTTCGGTAGGACCGATAATGATAAAAGTATAGTAATAAGGTATAAAAATTTCAGGCCCTATTTTTATATTGTTGAACCGCCTGAAGATTTGATAAGTACGCTAAAAAACGATCCTGAAATAATATCTATAGATGATAAGGAATTATGGGTTTCTGGACAAATAAAAAAATGTAAGAAGGTAGTACTTCACGGACCATGGAAGGTTCCAAATTATAGGAAGATTGCACAGGAAAAATGTCAGGTTCTAGCTGCAGATATTCCTTTCCACCACAGATTTATGTATGATCTTGATATTGGTTCTTGTGTAGTTGTAAAAGGAAAAGAGATTAAAAATAACAGATATAATGTGGATATTGTTATTGATGCAGAAACAATAACAAACGTGGATCCATTTATGCCCGATTTAAAAATTTTATCACTTGATATTGAAAATTCTATAAAGGAAAAGAAAATTTATACTGTAGGTATTGCAATATATCACAATGGTGAAATCAAAACAAAGTCTATTTTAGGCGATGATAATGAATCCATAATAAGGGAGCTTGAAAAAATTATCATATCAGAGGATCCTGATGTTATAACCGGTTACAACATAGATGGTTATGATCTTCCATACATAATAGATCTTGCAAGGGATTTGAAAATGGGCTTTCATATTGGTAGGGATGGATCTGAACCTATGAGGATTATGGGCCAATTCTGGCGTGTGCATGGAAGAATAGTTGCTGATGCATGGTGGAATGTAAAAAGGGAATTGAAACCAAAACAAGAAACATTAAATGCTGTAGCAAAGGAACTATTGGGTGAAGAAAAGCTTGATGTTGATAGGTCAAAAATGGACGATGAATGGTTAAGGGACAGGGAAAAGGTTGTTGAATATTGTGTTAACGATGCTGTACTTGCTTTGAAGATTTTATTAAAAATAGAAGTTTTAAGAAAATACCAGGATCTGTCAACCGTTTCAAAATTGCCCATGGATGATGTTATGAATTCAGGTGCATCTACATTGATAGATTCCATCTTGATAAGGGAAGCGGATAGGAATAACATTGGAGTTCCCCTTATGATGTCCCAGGAAGAAGAGGAAAGAATAGAGGGGGGATATGTACATACAATTGAGCCAGGTCTATACCATTGGGTATGTGTTTTAGATTTTAAATCAATGTACCCTTCAATAATAATAAAGTATAATATATGTTTCACAACAATTAGTAAGGATGGAACAATTGTTAGTCCATCCGGCGTAAGATTCCTTTCAAAGGATGTTAAGGAAGGACTTGTTCCTAAGATATTGAATAACTTAATGAATCAAAGGGATGAAATAAAGAAAAAGATGAAAAATGCAGAAGGTGAAATGAAAAGGTATTACAATGGTCTCCAGCAGGCTATAAAAATTTTGATGAATTCTTTTTACGGTGTTTTTGCCTCATCATTTTACAGGTTCACAAACAAAGAAATAGGGTCCAGCATTACGGCGTTTGCAAGAGAAACAGTTAAAAGTATAATAAAGGATTTGGAAGAAAAAGGTATCAAAGTAGTTTATGGAGACACAGATAGTGTTTTTTTCCTTTCTCCCAAACCAAATCTTGAAGAAAGCATAAAATTCGGGAATGAAATTGCAGATGAAATATCAAAAAAAGAGAATCTAATTTTTGAATTTCAGCAGATTCTTGAACCATTTTTCTCCCATGGTGCAAAGAAAAGGTATGTGGGGAAAGTTGTTTATCCTGTTGAGGAGAGTGGAGAAATAGTTGTTAGGGGTTATGAAACAAGGAGGACAGATAGTTTTGATTTACAGAGCGAGATTTTAATGGAAATATTCCATCTAATACTAGATGGAAAACTTGACGAGGCAAAGAAAAGATCCAAGGAAGTGATAGATCAGGTTAAAAAGGGAAATGTCCCCATAGAAAAGCTTGTCATTTCCAGAAGCGTAAGAGACACAAAGGAATATAAGAATCCGGATTCTATGCCAAATGTCCAAGCAGCAAAAAAAATGCAGGAGCTAGGATATGAGTTCATTCCGGGTATGAAAGTTTCATGGATTGTTGTAAACGACAGAAAAAGTCCACAGGAGGTTGAACCTTACATAAGTGGAAGGGTATTTACAAAAAAACCTGATTATGAATACTATGCTAGGAGGCTTGCAGAAACACTTTCAAGAATAACTGAGGTATTTGAGCTGGATCAAAATGCCTTAATTACAGGAAAGAAACAAACAACCCTTTTTGATAATGAGAAAAAGAAAACAAAAAAGGGGACCCTTGAAGATTTTCTTTAAATCATTCCGATTGCAAAGAATGCATAAGAATTATTATATCAGAAGCATCTTCGGCACTATCACTAATTTCATCTATTCTATGAATTATGTTTTCAATCTGAAGGATGGTGAAAACTTCAAGCTCCTTTTCCATTTTATGAAGATCTTTAAGCATTTTTAACTTTATGTCATCAATTTTTTGTTCCAAATCTGATATAGAGTGACATATATCAACAGTATTTTTTTCATCATTGAAAAGGCTTTTAGTTGCATCATATAAAAGGTCAGTAGTACGAATGGTATCTTCCAGGTAGTTCTTGAAATTTATATTTTTAAGGAAATTTACACCTGGCAATGGCATGGGTCTTATGTAAATTGCCCTGACCGTTTGAATAATTTTCTCCATAACACGTTCAATGCTTTCAGTGAGTGTGACAAATATATATTTGTCAGTGGGGAAAAGGATACCCTTGTACAAATTTAATTCATTTTCCTTTGAGATTGCAATAACATCACTTCTAATGTTTTCAATTTTTTTTGTTACCTCATCAAGTTTGTCATAATTAAGGTTAAGCAGATCATCATATACTTCAATTAAAAATCTTGAACCATCCTTAACTTTTTCAGTTTGAAGTACATAATTTTCTAGTATTTTCAAATCATTTTTTTTCTTGAATATGCGCATGTTTAATGATAATAATTCTATATCAATAAATTTTTTCATAGGATGTTAGGAAAAAATTAGAAGAAAAAATTATAACCTGTTATTACAATATGCCTTTACTGATGTTCCAATGGATCAGAAAGAAATATGTAAAACTCTTCGCGAGTCTATCATTGAAATACTTAATCAGGAGGAAATGAGCATTTCCTCTATTTCAAAGAGGCTTGAAAAGGAAGGAATCAAGATTCACAGGTTAATACTTACAGGTTATTTGCAGGCACTAAGGGACATGAATATTCTGAAGGAAAAGGAGATTCAGCCATCAAAAATTTACGCTGTTCTGAAGATTGAGGAAAAGAACATTTATGAAATAATGAGTGAATTCATTTCTGAACATCCTGAATCAGGAGATCTTTGTGTTTTTGTCTTAAATAAATTATTCAAAAGACCAATATTGAAATATGAAATTGATAGGTGCAATGCATCCAAGCCTGAATTTGCGGAAAGAGTTTATGGTGATGATAGAAAAGGTGCGATAGAGGTCTTTGAATCCATGGGTATACCTGTTAGCAAGAACATGCCTGCTTATATTCCAAAAAAGGATTACAACGAAGAATTTATGGAAATATTAACACAAATGGTGATAAAGACATTCAACATCCAGAAATATACAATCAATAAAAAAACGCAGCTAAAGCTTGACTCTATATGATTATGCCGTAACCTATTAATCTCCATCTATTTTGTATTCTTCTCCCGATTGCTATCCTTTGCTTAGATTCTGCAATAACCGGGTATTTTAAGGTTATGTCAACTGAATCCGCCCTTGCACTTTTTACATTTCCAACCGTTGTTGTTGTACCTACGCTTAACATTAAAGCCTCTCCCGTTCTTATTCTATCCACCTTAATTTCTTCAGTATGACCTACAACATAGTCCAGCAAATGCACATCTATTGTTAGTTCATTCTGGAGTTCTGGTAATGTCCCAGGCTTTCCTGCCATTCTTCCTATGAGTCCATCCGCCTTTGTCAATGCAGGATCAAGTTTTGTCCCTATGGCCACAAGCCCTCCAGGTTTTACCTCTTCCCAGCTCCTTCCACCTGAAAACAATGATACAACATCAGCATAGATAGGTTCCCAAACAACCTTTCTACCCTTTGTTATCTGAAAGCCTGGTGAAATTTCTATTTCATCCCCTATCCTGAATTTTCCCTGTATAAGAGATCCTCCTATAACCCCTCCTTGAAGTTTATCAGGCGGTGTGCCCGGTTTGTTAATATCAAAGGATCTTGCAATATACATCCTTGCTGGTTTTGTTGGGTCAAATTCTGGTGTTTCTATTACCTTTTCAATTGCTTCAATGAGTACATCTATATTTGCATCATGGTGTGCACTAACTGGTATAATAGGTGCATTTTCTGCAATTGTACCCTTTACAAATTCTTTTATTTCATTGTAATTTTCTTTTGCCCTTTCATCAGTGACAAGATCTATTTTGTTCTGGACAATAACAATTTGAGAAACGCCTACAATTTCAAGAGCTTTTAAATGTTCTCTTGTTTGAGGCCTAGGGCATTTTTGATTTGCAGCAATAAGTAAAAGTGCACCATTCATTATTGCCGCTCCTGAAAGCATGGTTGCCATCAATGTTTCATGGCCTGGAGAATCAACGAAAGAAACAACCCTCTTTAGTTCCAGATCACCATCACATTTTAAATTTGCAGATGAAACATATCTCTCTTTTCCGTTCTCCCTGCAAATGTAAAAAGCGGCATCAGCATAACCAAGCTTTATTGAAACCCCCCTTTTTATCTCTTCGCTGTATGTATCGGTCCATGTTCCAGTTAGAGCCTTTGTCAATGTGGTCTTACCATGGTCAACATGCCCAACCATTCCGATGTTTACTTCAGGTTGTTTAGGCATTACAGTCATGCTTTTCCTTCATTGCTCTCATTTTTTTCTAAAGGTGCTTGGCCATATTCAATAACCATTGTGTTTATCTGGACTATTTCAGGAGTAATCGTATTTCCTCTTAGCAGCTTTTTTTTCCTCATTCCCTTCCTTTTTGGATGGAAACCGAATCCTTCTGCTAATAAAACTGCTTTTCTTACACCGCCCGGTATTGATGGTGACATTGGAAAACCATCCTTATCAGTACCGCCGGTGATTTTTAGTTTATATCCATCCATTTGAAAAATGGAACCATCTATAATATCTCCTATTTTCTTCCCAATAAGTGCATCTGAATTCTGCTCTTCCAGGTCCTTCTGGAAGCTTTTACCAGTTTTTGGATCCGAGATAACAATCTTGAAAGATACCATACCTAATAACACCTTTTGCTTTACCTTATATAATATCCAAATATTTTAACATTATTGATTAGAGACCCATGGACAAAACTACGTTATTGTTGTAGATAATCATCAATCTAAATTGGCTCAATTCCTGTGCAGTTAAATTGTTAAAATAAATAATATCGCCTCCGTCCAGCAAATGGTTATGGTTCATATCGTAAATTATTATACTGAAATTTGTTGAATTATAGGATCCTTTAATGATTGAAACGTTTTTGAACATATTCAAAGTATAGGAGAAAATGTATGAATTTGAGCTCAATTCTATGGTAAACGGAGTACCTATAGAACCGTGTGTTATGATTACGCTAACATTATTCCCATTTTCATTTAGCATTCCAAAAAGATAATTATTTGAGCTATTAACCCTGTTAATAGACATAATATTGAAAGCGTAAAAAAGAACCATTATTGTTAATAAAAATGTAATTAGGATCATTAAAATATTTGCAATTATACTGCTTACCCCCAATTCTTTTTTCAGATGTTTATACACACTTTTAGATTATTAATCTATTATTTATATTTTTTGTAAGTCAATTTTAAATAATTAATATGCATTATCAAACATTTCGGTGATCTAAATGAAGACAGAAATACCAGGTTATATATAGTTTTGCGTTTTTGGAAAAAATTTTATATTATTATAATATCGCTATATTTTAATGATAGAAATTCCAATTTATCAAGGCCCAGATGTATTTAATTCTTTAATTTCCGAGTTTAAGCCTTATTTTAAGAGTTATAGGGGATTTAATCAGTTCAAGAAAATAGCAAATGCAATGATTGTAAGTGATTCAAGATCTATAGCCCATTTAAATGGCATAAATATAGATCACACCAATCAATCAAACCTGAACAGGTTTATTAGGTCCAATTATGATGAAAATGGTATGTTTAAAAAGCTATGTGAAATTGTAAATAGGATAGAAGAAGATACAATACTTGCAATAGATGATACAATAATTGAAAAAAGTGGAAAAAATATAGAGGGTGCAGATTGGTTTTATGACCATAGTAAAGGAAAAAATGTATGGGGGATTCAAGCAGTAACAACTGTAGCCTCAGGAGACAAGGGCATATATCCTCTGATATGGCAGCAGTATATTAGAAAAGGGAAGGCAGAGAATTTCAAAAGCAAGATAGATATGCAAAAGGAGGCAATAGAAAAATGCATAGAAGCAGGTCTAAATTTCTCAGCAGTAGCAATGGATTCATGGTATTTTGAGAATAATCTAATGAAATTCATAGAATCAAAAGGGAAGGCCTGGGTAGCAGAATGCAAAAATAACAGGTTAGTTCTATACAATGACAAATGGATAAAAATAACAGAACTTATAAAAGGGACGAAGGTAAGGGAGATGGCATCATATAAAATAAATGGAAAAATCTACCAAGTGAAGCAATACATACTTGATATGAAAGGGTTAGGCAAGGTGAACATAGTAATAAGCCTTGGAATAAACTGCACCAAGATTCTTGTGACAAACA
>Ga0080006_1141782_pt1 | contig 137209 bp, 140 predicted proteins | sample RS3BMetagenome_FD_69209 | JGI IMG/M metagenome (GOLD analysis project Ga0080006, IMG submission 69209) | Ferric oxide microbial mat and aquatic microbial communities from Rainbow Spring, Yellowstone National Park, USA - RS3B (SPADES... ...
TCCCGGACGGCTATGTGGCTCTTGGCAAGCTGGCGCAAGCCATCATGTACGGAGCGCAGGTGATCGCGATCCGGGGCAATTTTGACCAGGCTTTAACCCTGGTGCGCGAGATCGCCGACAGGGAACCGATCACGCTGGTCAACTCGGTGAACCCCTATCGACTGGAGGGGCAAAAAACAGGCGCCTTTGAAATCTGTGAAGAACTCGGCCGCGCACCCGACTATTTGGCCATTCCCGTGGGCAACGCGGGCAACATCACAGCGTATCACCGCGGGTTCGTCGAATATGCGAACGCCTTCCACACGACTGTTCCGAAGATGCTCGGGTTTCAGGCCGCAGGGGCGGCGCCGATCGTGCGCGGCGAACCGGTCGCCGACCCGCAGACAGTCGCGACCGCCATTCGCATTGGCAATCCGGCAAGCTGGCAGCTGGCGCTGGCCGCAGTCTCTGCCAGCGACGGAATCATCGCCGCCGTGACCGACGAAGAGATACTGGAAGCCTACCGCCTGCTTGCCAGTCGAGAAGGCGTGTTTGCGGAACCCGCCTCCGCCGCTTCCGTGGCGGGCGTCATCAAACGCGCTGAGGCAGGCCTGCTTGCCCGCGCCAGTTCGGTTGTCTGCGTTCTTACAGGGCACGGACTGAAGGATCCGGATGCGGCCATTCGCTCCAGTTCTGCAAAACCGGCGACCGTCGAAGCGAACATGAGTGACGTGTGGCAGGCCGTCATGGAGGCGACAACATGAAAATCAGCGTCTATTTGCCTGCGACAAGCGCAAATTTGGGACCCGGATTTGACTGCATGGGCATCGCGCTCGATCTCTGGAACGAAATTCACGCGGAACCTGCACAGCGCACGGAGGTGCTGATCAAGGGGTATGGAGAGAATACGCTTCCCCGTGATGAGAGCAATCTTGTCCTGCAGTCCATTCGCTTGGTGTACGACCGCTTTGGCTTCACGATGCCGCCTGTGCGAGTCGCGATGACCAATCGCATTCCGATTGCCTCCGGTCTGGGCTCCAGCGCGGCAGCCCTCGTCGGTGGCCTGCTCATCGCGAACAACCTGCTGAACTCTCCGCTGACCCGCGCTGAGGTGTTGCGTTTTGCCGTGGAACAGGAGGGGCACCCCGACAATGTCGCCCCCGCGTTTCTGGGCGGCGCGGTGCTCGCCTATCTGCACCCCGATCAGGTCACGCATGTGACACTGCCGCTGCGCGACAATCTGCAATTCGTCGCGGTCACGCCCGACTTTCCCCTGCTCACAGAGCAGGCGCGCGCCATCCTGCCGCCCGTCGTTGCGCGCAGCGACGCCGTCTTCAATGTCGCTCACGCCAGCTTTTTGACCGCCGCGCTGACGACGGGCAATCTCGCGCTGCTGCGGCGCGCCCTGGCGGACAGAATGCACCAGGACGCGCGCAAATCGCTCATTCCCGGTTTCACGGATGTCGCGCAAGCCGCTTTGCAGGCAGGCGCCCTCGGTACAGTCCTGAGCGGCGCCGGTCCAACGGTGCTCGCCATCGTCGAAGGCGGACCGCTCGCAGGCGCCGTGGCGACCGCCATGGTCAAAGCGTTTCAGGCGGCAGGTTGCTCTTCCGCGGCGCGGATTCTGGCGCCAGCGGGCGTGGGGGCGTACACGCATGTGTTCATGCGCGAGGCGGCGCAGTGAAGCGCCGCAGGCACACAAAGTCGCAGGCGCCCTTGACAGATGACACGGAACCCTTTATTATTTGACTCACTATTTCGACTATCATTCGGTCTCATGTTCATGCGATCACGCAACACACATCGACAAACGCCGCGAAGGACGGAGACAATCGCTTGTTGGGCTCAGAGAGCGGGCGCCGCTGTGAATCCCGCCCCAACCGATAGTCTCAACCGACTCTGGAGTGGTCTTCCCCAAGAAGGAAGAACGGGTCAGCCCGTTAGCGCTTGGAGGGGGCTCTGTGAACCGGAGCCAACCAAGGTGGTACCGCGGGAGTCGCGCACTCTCGTCCTTGACAGGACGAGAGTGCGCGTTTTTTTATTGACGGAAACAGGGAAAGACAGCATCAGCAGGCGAGAATGGGAGGGATTGCAGACATGCAGGCGCAAACTGGACTGATCGACAAACAAATCGCGTTTATCGGCGCAGGTTCGATAGCGGAAGCCCTGGTCAGGGGTCTGTGTCAGACAGGCATCGCGAGCCCCCAACAGATCGCCGTCACAAACCGCAAGTCACGCGATCGACTGGCCTGGATCAAAGAAACTTACGGGGTGCGTGTCTATCCGGACATGAGAGGAACCGTATGGTCCGCCGACGTCATCATACTGTGCGTCAAACCCAAGGACGTGCATCAGGCGCTGGCGGTTGTGGCGAAACACGCGGCGCGCGACGCCCTGTATCTGTCCGTTGTCGCGGGGTGCGCCATCGCGGACATTGCGGACACCATCGCGGCAGAGCGCCCAGAGGGCAGGAACGGCGCTTTGCCGCGCGTGGTCCGGACGATGCCGAACACTTCGTGCGCCGTGCTCGAATCCGTGTCCGCCTACGCGCTCAGCGATACGTGCACACTGACCGATCAGCGCTTGATCGAAGAGATTCTTGGCGCCGTGGGATCAACCTATCCCGTTGCAGAACACCTGCTAAACGCCGTCACGGGATTGTCTGGAAGCGGTCCTGCATACGTGTACTATCTCGTGGAAGCCATGACCCGCGCCGGCGTGGACGCGGGACTCGACGAACAGACCGCAACGTCGATGGTGGCCCAGACTCTGTATGGGGCGGCCCGCATGTTACAGTCTTCCGGGCAGTCTCCCGCACTTTTGCGCGAACGCGTGACTTCGCCGGGCGGAACGACATTTGCCGGCATCAGCGCGCTTGATCAGCACGGGTTCTCCACCGCTGTGCTGCAGGCGGTGCGCAGCGCCACAGTACGCGCCGAGCAGTTGGGACGGGAACTTGCAAAACAGACTCATTGACGGCTTCCCCCGGGTCAGGCCGCGGGAGTTCTACAACTGCAGGGAACGGAGCGCAACCGTTGCGTCGCAAAGTACGGACACAAGGGAACCGCGCTGCCTGCGGTCAGGCGCTGTCGACACGCTTTATAATCCGCTTTCGGGCGCACGGTCCAAAAGCAGATCCGCGAGTTCCGAAAAAGACAGCACGATCGCGTCGGGAAACGCGTCGCTTGCAGCGTCCAGCGGTTCGGACGGCATATTCCTGCGCAGGTAACGATGCTCCTTTTCATACTGCGCAAGGAGCCATCCCTCCCGCAGCGCGACATGCGGCCGTACTCTTGGCGCATACTCCGCAAGACTGGCAAAATCTGCGGTGACCTGCTGTGGTCGCGCAACCATCACAGCCAGAATCCCCGCGCGTTTTGCAACCGTCACATCCTGTGTCAGAAGATCCCCCACGTGCATCCTCACACCGGAACGCAGCGCCTCGTGCGCAAACACCTGCGGATCCGGTTTGGCAATACCCAGCACATCAGGACCCAGAAACGCGTCAAAATAGTGCGTCACCGACATCCGATCAAACAATGCTTTCTGATACCTGACATGGCCATTGCTGATAATGCCGATCTGGTACCCGCTGCTTCGCAGTGCTGTCAGCGCCTGCGGAACGTCTTCGTAAAATGTCTCCTGGCTGATGCGTTCTCCGAGTTCGTCACGCATCAGATCTTCCAGTCGCTGCGTCCAGTCCACCCCCTGCTCGCTCGCGACGGTTTTTACGAGATCATCCCAGTGAAACGCGTCGACGCGCCGATCCTGCGCGAAGCGCTTCAACTGCTCACGGAGCAGGGCTTCGCGCGGTTCGTGCACACCGCTTGCTGCAAGCCGTTGCCACACACGCGGCAACACGATTCTTTCAAACGGTGAATCCACCAGTGTTCCGTCAAGGTCAAATGTAATGAAGGCGATCGCGATCACTCCCGAACAGTGCGTCAAAAGCGCTGCGGACAACCCCGCAGCGAAACAGCCCACCAATCATTATACCCCTTATCCGGTCCAGCAAAAATATACTTATGACGGAGAATGGTACGTAGACCCGCTGCGGGAAACTTCGCGTCTACGCAAGATCAGCGCCGCTGAATTGAGTAGTCCGCTGAGCAAAAAGGCCACAATCACACCCAGATTGCTGACTGCGAAAACCCCTTTCGCGAGCGGACCCGTGTACAGGGATGTCGCGGTCAACAGCAGTCCAACACCGATACCGACGCCCCAACTGAGAAGGACAAGCCAGTTAAACTGTGCTGTTTGCGGATGCAAACGGGTTTGACTGAGGATCTCAGCGTCATAGCCGGAATGCCTGCGCAGCCACCACCAGTCAGCAAAAAATACACCCGCCCATGCGGCCAGACCAATTCCAATCAATGTGAGAAACGCCTCAAACGACGCGATGAAATCCGGTCGAAAAAACAGGATATACCCCGCTGTCAGAAGCGAAATCACCGCATCGAACCAAATCGTTTTTTGACGCGGCAACCGGACACCCATGGCCATCAGGTTCAGTCCAGAGGAATAGAGACTCAGGTTCGCCTCCGCAATGAGACCCCCCACCACCGCGATCAGGTACGGGATAGTCATCCACCCCGGTAAAGCACTCCCGATGACCGCGATCGGATTCGCCGCGGACGCCAGGTCTGGCATGCGGCTGGCAACCAAGATTCCGGTGAGCATCAGGACGAACAGCGGGATGGCGCCCCCCAACGCGACAGCCAAGATTAGGGAACGGGTGCTCGACTGGCGCGAAACATAGCGGCTGTAATCGGCTGCCGCCACCGACCAGCTGATCCCTGTTCCCGCAATGATGATGGAAACGGCAGGCAGAAATCCCCGCAGCCAACTGCCACTCGGCGCGAGCATTAAGCCATGCCATGTTGTGTGGCGCAACAACAGCAGGATGACCCAAAGCGTCAAACCGCCAAATACCCACACCGCGATTTTCTGTACAAAAACGAGTGTCGCATAGCCAAAGAGGCTGAACACGGCCACCAAAAAAATGAATACCACAGCTCCCGTGATGAGTGATCCGGCGGTTGCCTTAACACCGATCAGGATGTCAAACAAGGCTTGCAGGGAGAGCGCTCCCGTGATCGCCATGACTGACTCCCAACCGAGCAGGTTTAACCAATTCACAAGCGCTGGAGCCCGGTTGCCAATAAATCCAAACACTGTCTTGGACAACACGAACATCGGAAGTCCGCCGTCTCGTCCGGCCACGCTCAGAACGCCCACCAGTAAGAAGGACAGCGATCCGATTCCCGCAGCCAGAATCGCCTGCAGAAAACCCAGATGAAATCCCATGATGATAACACCGTATAAAATCCCGAGAATCCCTATATTTGCACCGAACCACAGCCAAAACAAGTCCCGCGGACGCGCTGTTTTCTCCCCGTCCGGAACAACATTCACCCCGTTAGTTTCAACTTTCCAGGCGCGATTGCCGCTCGTATCCATTATGCACACGACCCCCCACAGGAAATAAATGATTCCACACCCAGCCGCCGCCGTCATTCCCTCTCCAGCCATCCAATCGGGGTTAGCGGAGCCGTAACACACCCAGCCAACTGTGCAAGGTCGGTTCCCCGCCACGAGAAAACCACACACGTACTGGGCCCTCCCGAAGTTTCGAGCGCGAGCGCATCGGCGCCGGCGCTGGCATCGAAGTGTGGCCGCAATCCCGCAGCATTCGCCAATTGCTCTGCTTCGTAGCGAATGCCCCGTGAACCGACAGGAACAATGTCGGCGACCTGGCTGTGCGCGCGCAAAGCCCGAAGCTGGCGCAGTTCGAGAATATCCGGATCGTCCACCGTCACGCGATGGCGCGGCGCGCTTTTCGGATAACCCGCGACCAGCAGACGATCTCCGTGTTTTGAGGAGCCCACCTGAAAATCCGCATTGGAAACCAACCCGATGACGGTAACCCCAACCCCTGTCTGGTGTGTCATGACATTGTCTTCCGTGCTGCCGTTAAAATGAATCGAATCTGCGAGACCCAAACTTTCCGCAAGGCGTTTCATCCCCGCAAGGATGGCTTCACCGTAGTCTCCAGCCTCAACGCTCAGGTTGTCGACGATCAGAAACGGTGTGGCGCCAGCCGCCAGGACTTCCATCAGCGGAACCCTGAGCGCAAAATGCCCGACTACATCAGGCGACGCCTGAACCACATCAAATGGTTTCGATCCGATACCGCCCAACGAGTCAGCGGCGATAACAAGCAGATGGTTGTCGTTCGCGCGCAGACACGTCAGATCCCTGCAACGGGTGAGATACGAACTCACGCCTTGCCCGCTCTTCAATTTTCGATAAAATTCATTCCAGTCAGACACGCTTCACATTGCCCCCTCGACTGCGCCAAGATCGTCGCACAAGTCGGTGATCCAGGATACTCCGGCAGCGATACCGGAAACCCCCGCTACAGCGCAAAGCGCTTAGTGGGGGAGGTTCATCGTCGCCAGTGTGGTCGTCAGCACGGGAACAATCTGTTTCTTGCGCGAGACCACACCCCGCAGAATCGCCCTATTGTCCACAAGCGAAACGTTGTACGCCTTTTCCACCGCGCCCGCCGCCCGGCCCAGCACGATGGCGACCGAATCATTATTAATAATATCTGTCACCACAAATACGAACAGATCCAGCTTCTTTTCATCGATAATCTTCTTCAGAGCCGCCTCGATCTCGCCCTGGCGAGACAGCACATCGTTTACATCGATCGCGTTGACCTGCGCAATTTCGACTTTATAATCCCCAATCGGAAATTCTTTGGCATCCAGGGAAATCAATTGTGCAACCGTCTTTTCACCCAGATCCGCGCCCGCCTTCAACATCTGCAAACCATACTCGTCCACATTCACGCCTGCGACCTCCGCCAATTCCCGGACGGCCGCCACATCTTCCGCCGTACAGGTCGGCGATTTGAGCAGCAGCGTATCGGAGATGATCGCAGACAGCATGAGTCCTGCAATTTCCCTGCGCACGGCGACGTTTCGCTCTTTGAACAGTTTGTTCAGGATCGTCGCCGTGCACCCCACAGGCTCCGCGCGATAATAGAGCGGGTTGACAGTCTCGAAATTCGCGATCCGGTGATGGTCGATCACTTCCACTACCTGAACCTGGTCAATGTCCTGCGCGCTCTGTTGCCGCTCATTGTGATCGACGAGAATCACGTCACGCGCCCCGTCCGCAGCAGAAGTGATCAGGCGCGGTTCTTTGACCTGAAAATAGCGGAGAACAAACGCGGTTTCCGCGTTGATTTCCCCCAAACGCACCGCCTCCACAACAGCACCTGACCTCGTCTTCAATTCTGCATAGGCGAGGGCGGAACAAATCGAGTCCGTGTCCGGATTTTTGTGCCCAAAAATGAGTGTGGTTTGCATGATAATCCTCCCTGTCATCGTATACCCCCGGATTATAACCAAGCAGAGTATCCTCCGGCAATGCCGTCGCGATAAGCAGAGCTGCATACCCTGCCCATTTTGACCGCATCTCAGAAATTCGCTATAATAAAGTGAGGTTCTTGATATTTTGCAGGGAGGTCGATGGATTGATGAACTATCGTCGTTTAGGACGCGCTGGCGTCAAAGTCAGCGAGATAAGCTTGGGCTCCTGGCTTACATATGGAGGCGCCGTAGGGAGAGACACGGCCATTGCCTGTGTGCACCGCGCCTATGAACTGGGGATCAACTTTTTTGACACCGCTAACGTATACGACCGCGGCGCTGCGGAAACGGTGCTCGGACAGGCCATCAAGGACTTCCCGCGCGATTCGTACGTATTGGCAACGAAGGCTTTCTGGCCTATGGGAGACGGTCCAAACGATCGCGGACTCTCGCGCAAGCACATCACTGAACAGTGCAACGCAAGTTTGAAAAGACTCGGCGTAGACTATGTGGATCTGTGGCAGTGCCACCGTTACGACCCGGAAACGCCGCTGGATGAAACGCTGCGTGCGATTGACGACCTGATCCGTCAGGGCAAAGTGCTCTATGCGGGTGTCAGCGAATGGTCGGCGGTGCAAATTGACGACGCGCTGCACACGGCGGATCGTCTGGGGCTGGACCGCATCGTTTCCAATCAGCCGCAATACAGCATGCTGGAACGGTACATCGAGCCTGACATCATCCCGCTCTGCGAACGCGAAGGCGTCGGACAGATCGTCTGGTCTCCACTCGGCCAGGGCATGCTGACCGGCAAATACAAGCACGGTGAGGCGGCGCCCGCCGGCACCCGCGCCGCCAACGACCGCACAGCCAAGATCATCGGACGGCTGCTGACGGAGGAGAATTTCGCGCGTGTGGAAAAGTTGCGCGCGATAGCCAACCGTCGCGATATTTCATTGGCCCAACTGGCGCTGGCGTGGATTCTCCGGCAGTCAAACGTTTCGTCGGCGATCATTGGGGCAAGCCGCCCGGAACAGATCGAAGAAAACGTCAAAGCGTCCGGCGTCGTGCTGACATCCGAAGAATTGGATGATATCACGGCAATCCTCGCCTGACAGGTCCAACTGGCGACACAGCGGCTGGGCAGACGCCGCATTGCCGCTGTCAGTCCGCGGAAATTCCCTGCCAGTACGAAATGGAGTGAACCCAGGATGACGCACGCCCATGAGTCGCGAGTTTCCCTGATCGTACGGTCCACAGCGATCGACGTGAATGGACACGTCAATAACGCCAAGTATCTGGAATACATTGAGTGGGGACGCGAAGCGTTCTATGAACAGGCTGGACTTTCCTATGAAACTCTGCTGCAACAGGGCGTGATCACGGTGAGCGTCAACATCAACATCAACTATCGCCGGGAGGCAAAGCAAAACGATGAACTGACCGTGATCACCAGGCCCGGACGCATTGGCCGCAGCAGCTTTACGATGGAACAGACTCTGCTCCGCGAACGCGACGATGCTCTGATCGCCGACGCTTCTGTCACCCTGGTCACGGTGGATGCCGTAACGCGCGCGAGTGTGCCCGTGCCCGCAACGCTGCAGCGCCTGTTTGTGTCATGACCACCCCCTACGAAGCCATCGGCGGAGCGGAAACGGTCGCAAAACTGGTAGACGCCTTCTACCCGCGTGTGCAGGCGCACCCTGAGCTCGCCCCCCTGTTTCCCGCCGATATCACATCGGTGCGCGACCGGCAATATCTGTTTCTCACGCAGTTTTTGGGTGGACCGCCCCTTTTTACTGAGCAACATGGACATCCCATGCTGCGGGCGCGCCACGCGCCGCACCGGATCACACCCGCTGGCGCGAGGGCGTGGCTGGGCTGTATGGAGGCGGCCATGGATGACATCGGGCTGACAGGCGACATGCGCGACTTTATTTTCCAGCGTCTGACCACGACTGCGCAGCACATGGTCAACAACGCAGACGCGAATGACTGACCGGAACGTCGTCAGTCATTCATAGTGTAGCGAGAATCACCACTCCTGACAGACGGCAGCAGACCCGCACACCGCAGCAGATCCTTGCGGTGTGCGGGTCTGTCATAAAACGGGGAACTCATTTCCACAGCAATGGACGGAACGTCAAGAAGCGCGGACCCGCCGTCCGCGCTGTCTGTGGCTTGCCGTTTTGCCGCCGTCAGTTACTGATAACGATGGTCGCTTTGCCAGGGTTGATAATGGCCCGCCTGCGGTTGTTGCTGCGGTTGCCACTTGCTTTGTTGATCGGCCGCCTGAACGCCGCCCTGAGTCGTCTGCTGCCATGGCTGCGCATTCTGCCAGGCGCCTGAACCCTGGTCCGCCTGCCTGTTTGGCGCCGTTTGCCATGGCTGCGGCTGCCGCCACTGCTGCCCGATTCCATTTTGCTGGCTGACGCCGAACGGCTGACCACTGTTGCCAATGTGCTGTAAGGCGCCCTGCAGTCCCGCCGCCTGGATCGCATGCATGGTCGTCTGAGCGTCCTGACGATGAGTCTGGATCGATTTATGCAATTCCTGGCGATTCGCGACTGGCGCAGCTGGATACCAACCCTGCCGGCTCATGATCTGGTAACAATCCGCCTGTTCCGCCAGCGTCTCATTGAGCATGCGCTGCATGGTCTGGCGGACCTGCGCGCAGTTGGCCTCTGTTACCGCAATGGCATACTCGCTCGACTGGTGTTTCAGCATCACGAGAATTTGCTGCATCCAGTCCTTTTCCTGCCACTGCACTATTTGTTGCTGTGTCTGCATGGTCTGTGACCTTCCTTTCACTGCTTGGTCAACCGATTAGTGAGCAATGGATTCGTGTTGCTCCAGAATGTGCACCAGTTCATCATGGCGGCGTTGGTGCACGCCAATGACGTGGTGAAGAAACTGCTGCGCTTCTGGTTGCAAAATATTCGACTGCGCAGAGACACATAGTTTGATAAGCAGATCTTCCCCACCCAGCATGTCGTTCACATAATTCAGTTCCTTTGAAGTGAGCGGTTGCATGAACAATCCCCTTTCTTTCGTTTTCGGACACGGACAAACCCTTGCCGCGCGTCACTCACGTGCGTTAGGATGCGCCACGGAAATTTTTTCTATGCAGACTGAACTGTGCCGCCCCGCCATTCCGGCGGCGCTTATGCCAACGCGCGAAAAAATCGCCCAGACACTCGTTGCTTTGCCAATCGGCATTGTAAACAGTACAATAAAGCGGGCTCCAGTCAGGGGGAACATCGCATGAAAGCGCGGCCAGTCATAAAACAGATTGCAATCCTGCTCACCTGTCTGTGGATCGTCACGGCAGCGTGGCAGTCATTTACGACCGTGCCGCAAACTATTGCGCACTCCCTCGCCCAAAGCGCCCGACCAGACAGACAGGCGCAACAGGTCGCCAATCTCGTACGCGCCCATTTGCCGCTCACCTCCAGACTCACTGTGCTGTATCTGAATGGCATCGACGGCGGCGACAATTTCTATCGCGTGCGCTACCTGCTGTACCCTCTCTCATTCGTGGATTACTGGTCCTGGAGCGACCCGAATCAGGGCGGCTACGTCTGGAATACCCCCCGCTTCACACAGGCGGCCTCGCTGCGGCGCATTATGCTGAACCGTCATGTCAGTTACGTGATTGCCATTGACCACCCAGCGATTCTTAGGCTGTTGCACGCGCCCGCAAACGGTCTTTATCTGTATCGCGTCCAGCGCAAGAAACTGCTGGCCGGAGCGATGCTTGCATCTGCGCTGTCGTTGGTGGTGAGAGAGCCGTGATCTGGATTGGCTGGACACTGTTTATCGTCACGCTCACTGCAGTCGGGTTCTTGCTGTTGCGGCCATTCGGTCTTGCCCTTGCGGAGCGGATCCCGGCTGGATTTGTCGCGGGCTCCACCGCGTTGCCGCTGTTGCTGTTTGTCGCCAACACCTTCTGGGGCCTCCCAGTACTCGCGCAAAGCGGCGCAGGTCTGGCGTTTTTTGGAGTTTTGCTGCTGGCTCTGGCAATCGGAATCGCAGTCGAAGCTGGTCCAGCCTGGCGTGGGCGAAAAGGCACAGGCAGATCGTCCAGACGCGCACGCAAGCACGAAAGCGACATTGAAAAACAATCTATTCTGACGCGCGTCGCAATGGTCGCTCTGGTGATCGCAATCGCGATCTTCCTGTATCAGATGGCCGCTGGCGCCGCAAAACCTCTGTTTGGTTGGGATGAATACTCGTTTTGGCTGTATGCGGCGAAACTGATCACCCTGGCGGGCGGCAGAAGCACGGTGCTGCTCCATAACGCGTATGCGAGCTATCCCCTTGGATTCCCGTATCTCGCGGCGTGGTGCTATCATTTGATTGGGAAGATTTCCATCGCACAGGCCAAATGGATCTCTCCGCTCCTCACAGCCGCAACGCTGCTCACCATTTACAGCCTGTTGATTCGCCTGCGCGTCAGTCGATTGCTCGCGCTGCTGGCCATCGCCATAACCGTATGGGGCACGAAAACGCTTCTGCTGTATAACTGGCTTGCCTTTGGCGAAATGGCCTTCATGGATACCTACGTGTTGGGGGTTCTGTATGGGATGGCGTGGTTGCGCACACTGAAGCGGAGCGACCTCGCTTTATGCGGTCTGTTTCTCGGTCTCTCGACTTTCCTGCGCGTCGATGGGTCCTACGTAGCCATTTTCACACTGGTTCTGCTGTGGTTTGCGGGGATCGGGGCCACCCACAAAGGACATCTTGCATCCTGGGCGATCGCATTAGTCGCGGCGGCCCTTCCCGCTCTTCTCTGGTTATACTTCAAAGACCACTATCACGCCAGAGCGGGCTGGATCACCCGTCTGTCCTGGAGCACCATCGGCCACCGACTGCGCCCGCCATTCATAACCACGGTGTGGAGCTCCGTGTGGAATACGATTTCCAATTTGCATACGTATCCCATTGGCGTATTTTTTGTCATTCTGGTCATCGCGACGCTTTTTTCCAGGAGACGCGAACTGTATTTCCTGTGCGCGCTCGTCTTCGCCCAGATCGCCTACCTGTTCGCCGCCTATATGATTGTCTTTCCCGCATTTCAGGCTCTGCACGCGTCCAGTCTGGACCGTTATCTCATGCGCGTCGATCCGCTCATTGCCGTTGCTTTTGTGCTGTTGCTCGCAGGCGACCCGGGAAACCCCCGCCAATCCGTCAGGCGCGTATCTGCACGAGGACGACGCCGATCAGGATCACGACAGTTCCCACCCAGCGAAGCGGAGTCGCCTGTTCATGCAAGATGACAATCGACAAAACTAACGCTAAAATATAAGAAATACTCTGCAGCGGATACACCACATTCAACTGCGCGCGCGACAGAACATAGAACCATATGACTGTTGCAATCACATACAGAACAAGACCAGCCCATATCAGCGGAGACAGAAAAACCGCAAGCAGGTTGTGCAGCGTCAGGGCGCCAGTGCGATCCAATCCCAGTTTGAACAACAATTGGCCAGTCACCAAAAGCACCACATTGACCAGCACCATAATATAAAGCAGCATCCAGTTCTCTCCCTGCGGCAGATTCATCGAATTCATTGTACACGATAGCGCCAACGAATTGCAGCAAAAGAGCTCGCCTGTCAGGATTCATATGCTGCGCCCCTGCTCAGACACGGCTGCGCCGAACTCGCGACGGGCGCAGCATATGAATCCTGACAGGCTGAGATACCCGTATTCTCGCAGCAATTCAAGAAGCTATTTTCCATAAGAGGAGGCGCCAGCAAATGAAAGAACTGTTTCATTTTGACGAACGACTGCGTATTGACATTCCAAACCTGCAAAGAGAATGGCACGAATACAGCCTCGCCGAACGGATCCACATCCTCGAACTGTGGGAACCCATGCGTGGGCGCATACCAGGAGTGGTGGCCGAGTTTGAAGCCGAGATCGACAGCCGGAACCAGTCATTGCAGCACGAGGAGAACTGGGAACAGACGGTCGCTTGGATGAACGAAATATCGGATTATGCAAGTCGGATCAACGACCTGAACATCCTGTACCGGACGCAGCCTGACGCAGACGAGGAGTCTGCTGAACTGACGCGCGAACATATCGACAGAGAAAAGTAGCGGAGCCCGCTTAATAACCGGCGAACTGCACGGTCTCGATTCGTCCCGGTTCACCGGTGGCAACGAGTCGCTGCAACGCTGCTTTCAGAACCTCTGCCTGGGTTGCCGCGTCATGCGGCTTCCCGAGTGAATGGCCAAATGCAAACCCTTCCGGATGTATCGCGCGCGAAGGACGCATCAGGCCCGACTGCTCGGGGTCGATTGTAACCAGCACTGTGGGAATGCCAATCATCTCAATGGCGCGCTGAACCGTGACCACGGTTCGATGGCAAAGTGGTCAACCAGCCGTGAGAAGAACTGCGTCCGCCCGTGAGCGATCCACTTCTTTGGCGATCTCGGGCGCAGTGACGGCCATAATCTCGTTCAGCCGCATGGCATACCCCATCATGGACAGATGCTTTTCGGCCGTTGCCGCGATATAGCCCTGCTCCACCAGTTCACGCAACCGATCGATCGGAAAGATCGTGTTCGGATCCCGTCGCGGCTCTTCCCAGTTGTAATGTTCAATGGGAGCGCCGTGCGTCACTGTCAGATCCGCTACGGAGACATCGCCCGGAATGACCCGATACGTGGCGTCGCCCGCGCGGTTATACGGTTCCTGTGACCGCAAATGAATACCTGCGGTGGAGACAATCATGATCGTCATCTGCCCGAGCGGCTTTGCTACAGGCGTGTATGGAATCGTCTTGCGCGATAGTTGAACCGACACGTTGTCCACCTCATTGTTCTATTGGCGTCATGGTACTCACCATAGCGATCATGGTACACTCTTTATTATAACAAATTCAGCCACGGGAACCGCCGAATGTGTTCCAGATGGCGGTCCATGTGCTGGAGGGATCGTATTGCCAGAATGGCTCTCCATACCATCGCTGCTCGCTGTTCATCCGCACCCGTCTGCAGATCCAGAGGTCGCCATATACCATCTCACCTATCGCGCCGATGGTCTTAGACAAACCGCATATCTCGCCTATCGCCGCGCGGCAGTGGAAAACGCGACAGCGCCTCTCCCTGGATTTCTCTACTTGCGCGGCGGAATGGGTCGCGTCGGCATGGTGAAACAGGATTGGCTCATTCGATTTGCGCACCGCGACGCCGTCGTGCTTGCTCCTACATATCGGGGCAATGAAAGCGGCGAGGGGCGTGAAGATTTTGGCCTGCATGATCGGGCGGACGCATTCGCCGCAGTGCAGTTGCTGCAGGAACTGGCCATAGTGGACTCTGATCGCGTGGCGGTCTATGGATTTTCACGAGGAGGTCCTCTGGCCCTGTTCTGCGCCATGGAGGATCTGAATGTACACGCGACGGTCACGCACGGAGGTGTCGCGGATCTGGCGCTCACCTATGAACAGCGAATCGATTTGCGGCGCATGTTAAAACGGATCGCCGGCGGGAGTCCAGCGAAAGCGCCCGCTGCGTACCGGGAACGTTCGCCGCTCTGGCGCGCGTCTGATATTCATACGCCGCTGCTGATCGTCCACGGCGACGCAGACGTTCAGGTGGATGTATCGCACGCAAAGCGGTTGGCGAGTGCGTGCCAGGCGGCGCATGTCGACGTAGAACTCTGGATACTGCCCGCTGTCGGCCACCACCTGCCTTCCGCACAGTGGGATGACCTCATTGACCGCATGTTTTCCTGGATCCGCAATCAATAAAAAAACCCCTGGATCCATGATCCAGGAGTTCCGATCGCTTGTATCGCTTACAGTTTCGAAACGTTGGCCGCCTGCAGACCGCGATCGCCGCGAACGATCTCGAAGGTTACACGCTGGCCTTCGTCCAACGACTTGTAGCCGTCTCCTTGAATGGCGCTGTAATGTACGAATACATCGTCTCCGCCTGGTACTTCGATGAATCCAAAGCCTTTTTCTGCGTTAAACCACTTCACAATACCTTCTTGCATGTTTCCTGCTCCTCCTAAACCGCTCACTTAGCGGTACCTTCAGTTATGCGTCCACAGAAGTCACACTTCGCAACTTCGTCTCACCGTTCGCGAGTCGCTACTTGTTGATTAGCGAGAACAGTTACTACTATACGCATAAAGTTCCTACTCTATTCAGGAAAGGCACTTAGCAAAACGTGCATTCCCAAGTACAGCGGGTTCAACGCGTTCGACATACTGTGTTCGACCAAGTCATTATGCCACATCTTTTGCCATCTGTCCAGTACTTCTCATAAATTTGTTCTCTCATCACCAATCATAGTCATGCATTTTCGCACAAAGCCGCAAGACTCCGCTGCCGCCGTTCATTGTCCGGAAGTGTCTTCATACAATATCACACACTGAACCTGCTCCCTATGGCTAAAGCCAGTGGCTTGCGGCGGGGTTTTGGTCAGACCCCTTGACGCATGTGCACAAGACGCAAAGTGTGTGACAGGAGGAACGGCATGGCCACCCGCCGACCGGAATTGGGGAAATGGTTATTATGGAAAATGTTTTGGCGTGATTCTGCCATTCGGCCATACCTACCCGCGACCAGACCGTTTTCAGACCACGCCCTGCAAACGATGATAAACAAATATGGGTCTGTCTACATCAAGCCCATTGCGGGAGCGCGCGGCAAAAGCGTCATGCGGGCGTTCCGCCGCCGCGAGGGATACGGTCTGCACTTTGAAACCAGAAATCCACTGTACGCTTACAGTCTACCGTCTCTGCTCAGGGAAATTTACAGGTTGGTGGAACACCGCACGCTGATCGTGCAGCAGGATGTCAGACTGGCCCGCCTGCATGGCAGACCATTCGACATCCGCGTCATGATGCAGAAAGACAGTAAATTTCGCTGGACATGTACAGGGATCTGCGTCAAAGTGGCCGGACCTCATTCAGCCATAACAAATGTGGCGCGCAGCCACGGTTCCGTCGTATCCCTGTTTGACGCTCTGCATGAATCACTGGGATGGTCAGCGACGCGAATTCGTGCTCTGCAGCAACAGCTTGAGAAACTGGGATTCGCTGTCTGCCGCCGCTTCGAACAATACCAGCCCTATTCCGAAATAGGACTCGACGTTGGCGTCGATCATGCAGGCCGTATTTGGCTGCTCGAAGAAAACAGCGGACCCAGTCACATGCTGTTCCATCATCTGCGAGACCAGAGCGCCTATCGCCTGATTACCAAAACCGCACAGGAACGGCGCCGGGCAGTCAGACAGCTGCGACTGCGCAGCGGCTGACGAAGCGGCTGACGAAGCAAATTGTCAGAGCGACGCGCGCAAAATAGCCGCCACGTCACTCTGGTCCAGTTTCTTGTATTGACCTGTCGAACCCTTCCGCGTCGCCTGTTCCGCCATATGCTCGATCTCGCGGTCGTCAATGCCATAATGCGCAAGCCTGCTCGGCGCGCCGATCGAATCGAAGAATTGCCGCACCGCGCGAATGCCTTCCTCTGCGAGCGCGCGATCGTCCTTGCCAGTGGGATCAATGTGAAAGACTCGCGTCGCGAGTTGACCGAAACGCTCCGTTCCCGCATCAAGCGCATGCGTCATCCAGTTCGGGAAAATAATCGCCAACCCGCCGCCATGCGGAATGTCATAGATCGCGCTGACTTCATGTTCGATTCCGTGCGTTGCCCAGTCGCCCGTCATTCCCATGGAAATCATCCCATTCAACGCCATCGTGCCGCAATACATGATGGTCTCCCGCGCAGCGAAGTCATGCGGATGAGCCAACACCTGGGGCGCGGTTTCGATGATCGTCTCCATCACGGATTCGCACAGACGTTCCTGCAGAGCGGTGTTCGGCGTGTGTGAAAAATACTGCTCCAGGCAGTGGCTGAACATATCCACAATCCCGTACACAGTCTGTTCAGGCGAAACGGTAAACGTGTTTTCCGCGTCACAGAATGAGAATTTCGGAAACGTATGCCGGGAACCGGAACCCATCTTCTGTTTCGTTTCCCAGTTGGTGATGACGCCGCCTGGGTTCATTTCGGAACCAGTTGCCGACAGCGTCAGAATCGTGCCAAATGGAAGCGCATCCTTGGGTTTTTTGTCTGTGACGTAGAAATCCCATACATCGCCGTCGTATTTTGCGCCCCCTGCGATCGCCTTCGTCGCGTCGAGCACCGATCCTCCACCCACGGCAAGAAGCAGGTCCACGCCCTGTGTCTTGCAGATGTCGATCCCTTTATGTACGGTGCTGAGACGTGGATTTGGCTCCACTCCGGACAACTCCAGCACTGTGACGCCCGCCTCTTTGAGCAGCTTGACAACCGTGTCGTAGAGTCCAAATTTTTTGATGCTGCCGCCACCGTAAACGAGCAGCACCTTTGTGCCGTATTGTTTGACTTCCTCCGTCAGATATTTCTCCATCTGTCCTTTGCCGTAGTACAGCATTGTTGGGTTCCAGAAGGTAAATGCGTTCATGCCGATCGTGCCCCCTATCGTGAAAGTGCTTGCCCTACTTGCTGACAGCGCATGCCTGACCTGCTCTGCCCGCCTGCTTTGCTCTTCCCGCCTGACCTGCTCTGCCGGGATCGTATGCTGTGCCGCTGCTCAGACACGGCTGCGCCGAACTCGCCTCGGCACAGCATACGATCCAGGCGACGATCCCTTGCAACTCCTTGCAACGATCCAGGAAACGATGATCCCTGCAACGATCCTTGCAGAGCGAGTTTTTCCCTCTACTGTGATGATGCTCTCTCTGTGCTGCGATGATGCTCTGTGCAGCACAACGTGGCCGTCTGGACGGGAACGGCTGTGCAGGAGCTTGTGAGCTTGTGAGGATATGAGTTTCTCAGCGTTTCGGTGTTTCTGTTTTTCGGGTCCATGTCTCCATGCCCTTCACTCTACCACTTGCAGGCTTCCGTCGCCAGTTTCGCGCAAAACGGGGGCCTTCTGGGTTGCTATATTTTTGCTATACTGTTGAGAGTGTCAATGAACCGTTTAGAGAAAAGCCACGTGTGAGGTGAAGCATTTTGAAAACAGCGATCTTGTCGGATATTCACGGTCATGCAGTGGCGCTTGAAACGGTGCTTCGTGAACTGGACAGGCAAGACATCGACCAGCTGATCGTGTTGGGCGATCTCGCTTACCGAGGGCCGGAACCGAAGCGCTGCATTGAGTTGACGCGCCTTTCTGCGCACACGGTGATCGGCGGCAATGCCGACGAATGGGCTGTGCGCGGCGTTCGGGCGGGTGAAGTGCCCGATCATGTCCTATTGCGGATGAATGAGGAGCGCTCCTTCACGGTCAGTCATGTCGACGAAGAAGACATCGCCTATCTGGCATCCCTGTCCATGAGCGCCAACTGCGATTTGGGACACGGCCAGACGCTGTACGCCTGCCATGCCACGCCATCCGATCGGTTTCAGGTTATTTTGCCGGACACCACAGACGAAGAGCTTGCAGCGCTCTACCTTCGCGAACAGTCGATCATGCCCAGCGTGGCAACGTATGGGCACATTCACATCCCCTATATTCGCAGCCTTAAAGGAGCGGTCATCCTGAATCCAGGCAGTGTGGGACTGCCGTTTGACGGCACTCCGAAGGCTTCGTATGCAGTTATTGAGACATCGGCAAACACCCTGAACGCAAGCATCCACAGGGTGACGTACGATTTGCGGTTGGCGTGTGATGCTCTCGAACGACTCGACTATCCCCACCGCGAGCGTTTGGTGCAGAGCATAGAGCAGGCCGTCATGCCATAAGCCTTTCTGGGGCTTATGGCGACCAGAAGTCGCCGCATAATCTGCGCACTGCCAACGCACGCTAAACAGCAGCGGAACAAGAATAATGAATGCAGGGGGTCACCCTGCGCCAAGGAAGGTGAATATATGGGCGAGAGAACACAATTTGAACCTGGAGACCGTGCACCAAACGATGGGGTGTACATCGAGGTCAGTGAATCAAGGCATACTGGATCTCTGCCTGATCTGCATATGATCCGCCTGCAACAGGGCGATCGCTTTCCAGAAACGCAAAACAAGGACCGCAAATGGACGCACAAGAAAAACTGAGCAGGAGACGTGCGTTGCGTTCACAGGGCCGCCGGACCTACCGGATAGACCCTGTCTCCGCATATCGCTTCGCCAATATGTCGATCTCCTTCTTCAACTCTGACACCATCTCTTGCTCAGGGATCTTTCGGACCACCTCGCCATAGCGAAACAGCAAACCTTCCCCGCGCGCTCCGGCAATGCCAATATCCGCTTCGCGCGCTTCCCCCGGCCCGTTGACCGCGCAGCCAAGCACCGACACCCGGATGGGCGCCCTGATGTTTTGCACATACTCTTCAATCTCGCTCGCGATGCTGATCAGATCAATGTCGATACGGCCGCACGTTGGGCAGGATACAAGCGTGACCGCGTTTTGGATGATGCCAAACGCCTTCAGAAGTTCCCGGGCGACCTTTATTTCCTCGACCGGATCTGCGGACAGGGACACGCGGACTGTGTTGCCAATGCCCATCGACAGCAGAGTGCCCAGTCCTGCGGCGCTTTTGACCGTGCCGCCAAAGAGCGTTCCAGATTCCGTGATTCCCAAATGCAGCGGATAGGCAAATGACTCCGCCGCCAGACGATACGCCTCAATGGCAAGCGGCACATCGGACGCCTTCATGGACACGATGATGTCATGAAAATCGAGTTCCTCCAGAATCGTGATATGGTGGAGCGCGCTCTCCAGCATCCCCTGGGCGGTCGGATAACCATGCCGTTCTAAAATGTGGCGTTCCAGCGAACCTGCATTGACGCCGATGCGAATCGGTACACCGCGTTCCTGACAGGCCCGGACCACCGCCTCAACCTTATCGCGTTTGCCAATATTGCCAGGATTGATGCGTACCTTGTCAACCCCATTGGCAATCGCCTTCAGGGCCAGACGATGGTCAAAATGAATGTCCGCCACAAGTGGAATATGAATTTGCGCCTTGATCTCCCTGATCGCGTCGGCAGCTTCGTTGGTGTTGACGGTCACGCGCACCAGATCGCAACCCGCCTCTTCCAAACGGTGGATTTGCGCAACCGTGGCTGCGACGTCAGCCGTTTTCGTCATGGTCATGCTCTGGATGATCACCTGATCGCTGCCGCCTATGGTGAGCGGTCCGACCTTGACCTGTTTGGTATCTGCGCGCAGATGCATACGACAGCTCCTTTACCCTGAGTTGCAAACCTACCCGGAAAATCGCCGCAGGCGCATTTTCTTCCCGGCTGGCGGCGGCGTGAAGCGCCAGGGAACAAAGTGCTGTATCCGGTACGTTTCTCTACCCATCTATTATATCAGACGCTGGGATGAAAGAACCTGTTCAGCAGTGTATACTGGTACGTGGCACAGGCAGTCAAAACAGATACCCTGCGAAGGAGAATGCGCGTTGAAAAAAGCGACAATCACCATGGAAAAAGGCGATGTGATGGAGTTTGACCTGTTTGCAGAGCATGCTCCAGGCACAGTGGCCAACTTTGAATCTTTGGCGAACTCGGGCTTTTATGATGGTCTGACGTTTCACCGCATCATTCCTGGGTTTGTGTCCCAGGGGGGCTGTCCGAAGGGAAACGGCAGCGGCGGGCCTGGTTACACCATCAAATGCGAAGTGGTGGGCAATCCCCACCAACACCAGCGCGGCGCGCTGTCGATGGCGCACGCGGGGCGCGATACGGGCGGTTCACAGTTTTTTATCGTACATGATCGCAAGGCCACCGCTCATCTGGATGGCAACCACACCGTCTTTGGTCAGATGCTGTCTGGCGAAGAATTCATTGATCGCATGAAACAGGGCGACCGCATGCAGACAGTGCGCGTAACAGACGCGGAGTGATCTCCGGCATCTCCGGCGCCGCCCCGCATTCACTGCGTCTCAGCGCCGCTTCAGGAACTGAGACGCAGGCGGGCTGCAATCAACACAATCGACAGCTACGACTAACGTCTTATACGCGGTAGACGTCGCATACTCCCATTGGCAGATGTGCAGTTGCCGACAATCCCTTACGCTTTCACCATGCGGTGAAAACTTTCACCATGCGGTGAAAAGCGGAGGGGATTTTTTATGGAATCGGCAAACAGTACGCGTATTGGACATCCAACAGCGATCATCACAGGCGCAAGTCAGGGCCTCGGTTATGCGTTGTGCCGAGAACTGCTGACGGCTGGTTGGAACGTTGTGATATGTGCGCAAAACGGTGAGCGTCTGGAGATTGCGGCGCATTCGCTTAGAACCCTTGGTTCGCCAGGCGCGCTGACGGCGCTGGCAGGCGATGTGGCGGATGAGTCGTTGCGACTGGCGCTCATCGACGCCGCTCTCAGACACTATGGCCAGCTTAATGCCCTCGTCAACAACGCATCCACACTCGGCCAGGTTCCCTTACCGACACTTCTGGACACGGATGGGCAACTCATCAGTCAGGTGTTCGCCGTCAATGCGTTCGCCCCTTTACGACTGATGCAACTCAGTTATCCACACCTTCAGAAGAGCCGCTTCGCCGTTGTCGTCAATGTGTCCAGCGACGCCGCGATCGGCGGCTATGAAAAGTGGGGCGCCTATGGCGCCAGCAAGGCTGCGCTTGATCTGCTCTCCAAAACGGCAGCTGCGGAGTGGGGTCCGCAGGGAGTACGCGTCTACGCCGTTGATCCTGGCGACATGGACACCGCGATGCATCGCATGGCCATTCCCGACGATGCAGGCGCATTGGCGGACCCCACCACTGTGGCGGCGGCAATCGCAGACCTGCTGACTGGGTCCATGCCAGCCACTGCTGCGCGTCTGCGCATTGTGGCTGGCCGAATCAGGGAAAGTTAGGGAGGGAACGCCCATGTCACAGCTTACCGCAAATGATCTGACGCTCACTTCCACAAGTACCGCAAAGCCTGCTGTGAGTCCGGCTGAATGGCGAAAACGCGGTCGCGATGACGTGAAACTGCTGGTCATTGACGATCCGCGAAACGCCATTACGCACTGCGGGTTCACCCAACTGGCAGCCTGCCTGCAGGCAGGCGATCTCGTGATCGTCAATACCTCCGCCACAATGACCGCCGCGCTCCCCGCCTGCTTTCAGGGAGCGCCGCTGCGACTGCATGTGGCGGTTGAACTGCCTGACGGCGCGTACATTGTGGAACGGCGGGGCGCAGACGGAGCGCCGGATCCCACCCCATTTGCAAACGGAGACAGGGTTCAGATTGGCGACTGTACTGTCACAATCGCAGGAGCCTATCACCCCGACACAAGGTTGTGGATCGCACAGGCGCAACAACCACTGTGGACTCTGGCGCGGCAACTTGGGGAACCGATACGGTACGACTATATCCAGGCTGATGTGCCGATCAGAGACTATCAGACGATCTTTGCGCGCGTTCCCGGTTCGGCCGAGATGCCGTCCGCAGGGCGGCCGTTCACCCATCGCAGCCTGCGTGAACTGGCGCGGCGCGGTGTGCAGATCCGTTCTCTCACCCTCCACACCGGGCTGTCGAGTCATGAAGTGCAAGGGCGCCTTGACGATCATCCCGTTCTTCCCGAGTGGTATACTATTCCCGCAGCCACTGCCGCAGCGATCCGCTCCGCGATTCAGGACGGCCGCCGGATCGTAGCCGTTGGAACAACCGTGGTGCGAGCGCTGGAAGGCGTATGGAACGAACGCAAAGAAATCGCAGAATGCTCTGGCTGGACTCGCCATCTCGTAACGCCGGACACACCGCCGCAGATTGTCTCCGCACTCATCACTGGCATGCACGACAATCACACGAGCCACCTTGCGCTGTTGCTGGCCTTCGCAAAACGGCCGCTCCTTGAGAGAGGATACTGCGAGGCGCTGGAACGTGGGTACGAGTGGCACGAATTTGGCGATGTGAGTCTCGTCGTACGGTCCGGAGATTCCGTTCAATCAATCGAGTAACCCTGCCTGTCGCAAAAGGGGGCCGCCGCCATGGAACAGAACCCGCTCGCCGCACCCGCCGGACCTGATCGCATCGCTATCCTGAAAGAGATCGCGCTGACTCTGAATGAAGCTGCCAGTGTGCCGAATGCGATGAACCAGTTGCTGCCGCGTCTGGTCGCCATTCTGGGGTTGCACAGTGCGTGGGCGTTTCGTTACGACGAGGGCGGCCGCACATTTCACGCCATCGCGCATACAGGGCTGCCCCCGGCGCTCAGTGAACAGGACTGTCAGCCACTGCGCGACGGCTGGTGCGAGTGTCAGGCACAGTTCGCCGCCGAGCAGCTCGATCGCGCCGTGAACGTCGTTAAATGCAGCAGACTCGATCATGCGCAGGGAGACAAAAGAGGACTGATTTTCCACGCCAGCGTTCCGCTGCGCGGCAAGCGGCGCGCGCTCGGCATTCTCAATGTCGCCGCCGCGGGACGGGCGCTGTTGTCAGAGGACATGCTTGCGCTGCTCTCAGCGATTGGCAACCAGTTGGCAATCGCTCTGGAGCGCGACGACAGCATGCAGACTGTGATCGCGCGCGGTGAGCAGTTTCGGGAATTGTTGCCGCTAGGCCAGCAGCTCTTTGCGCTGCGCGAAAAGAGCGATATTTATCAGCGCGCCGTCGACATCGCGACGACGCGTTTCGGCTTTCCCATCGCAGGCGTGGTTGCCATGCGCGGTATCGACGGCGAGATTCTGGCTCTCTCTGAAGTCGCTCCCGATCACGATTCCGAAGAACAGACTCACTACTCCTACTGGAGCGCAGCTGAAATCGCAGAGGCCCGCAGGGCCATTGCTCCCCACCTGCTTGCCGACGCCTGCAGCAGTCTGTCCGCCTGCATCGGCGACACGGGGCTGTATGTATATGCGGAGAGTTCGTCGCCGTCCGCATTTTCAGAGACCGACGCGCAAATTCTGCAGAGTCTGGCAACTTACGTGGCCGCCGCTCTGGACAACGTGGAGTTGCACGCAGAGATGGCGCAGTCCGCCGCCTGGTCGGAACGCAGACAGATCGCCGCCGACCTGCACGATTCCGTCAATCAGCGTCTGTTCTCCGCTGCGCTGTTAACAAAGGCCGCCTTGCTTGCATTGCCTGAACACGCCGCCAACGCGGCGCAGACGCTGACGCGTGTGGCGGCGCTGCTGCAGGAGAGCCAGCAGGAGATGAAAACCGTTGTCTCTACGCTGCGCGAGCGCGAAACTCCCCATCTGACACTCGGGGCGTATTTGCGTGAGCAGGCGCACCGGCTCACGCTGCAGGGCGGCCTGCGCGCGCGCGTGCATGTCGGAAAGGAACCAGACCTGTCCGGCCGCGATCTGGAGCAACTATGCAAAATCATTGACGAAGCGCTGCAAAACACCATGAAACATGCGGAGGCAGTACATGTGTGGCTGAGCGTGTACGAAGACGACGGCCTCCTGAAATTGACCATCGAAGACGATGGGCGCGGATTCTTCCCCGGTTCCGCCGAGCACGCGGGGATCGGATTGTCCTCCATGCGACAGCGGGCCACTGCCATCGGCGGCGAGTTGAGCGTCATGTCGAGTCCTGGCGTCAGCACGCGAGTGACGTTTACCAGACAGCTCTGATGGGCGCAAAAATCGCCGGCAACCCGTGAACTGAACCTGCAATACACAGCGCCGACATATTCAAGGGGGTCTGACTGCGCCTATGACGGAAGCGATCCGGTTATTGATTGTCGATGACCACAAAATGGTCCGTGAAGGCTTGCGGGCATTCTTGCAATTCGCAGAGGACATCCGCGTCGTCGGCGAAACAGACTCTGCGGCGGAGGCGTTGCAACTAGCGCAGACGCTGGCGCCTGACGTGATTCTCATGGATCTGGTGCTGGGAGAGGGGGGCGACGGCGTCAGCGCCATAACGGCCATTGCAAATGCATGTCCACAAATGCACATCATCGCGCTCAGTTCATACACCGACAGCGAACGCATCATTGCCGCAATCAAAGCCGGAGCACACGGTTTCCTGCAAAAAACGGCAGAACCGGATGAACTGCTCGGCGCCATCCGCCAGGTCGCGACAGGACAGATCGTGCTGGAACCACTGGCGCTGGCCGCACTGCGCGAGAGTACGGCGCAACCGCGACCTGAACCGCTTCCTTTGGGGCCTATCGCAGCACAGCCAGGCATGTCAGGCGTGGAAAACGCCGCATTGCCGGAACCGCTCACGCCGCGCGAGCGCGATGTGCTGACCTGTCTGTGCCGCGGACTCGCGAACAAACAGATCGGCTCTGAGCTCGGGATCACCGAGAAAACTGTGAAGGTCCACGTCAGCCACATTCTTGCCAAACTCGGCGTGTATGATCGCACGGGAGCGATCCTGCTCGCGGTCAAATGGAAGTGGATCGATCTCTAGGGGAACAGTGATAATCCAGATTAGGGCAGGCGTACAGCGGACTTTATCACTGTTCCCCTAAAGATGCGCGTCAGCTCTCCCTGCCGCCCGCCGCATCATCACCCTTGGCGATGGGGTTGTCTGGATAGGAACACCAGTCGCTGTAACTTCCCGCGTACAGTTTTGCCGTGACTCCGAGACTGTGCAAAGCCAGCAGATTCGTACAGGCAGTCACCCCCGATCCACAATACACCACGATCTCGCCGCCATCCAGAAGAGGCGCGAAGCGCTCCCGCAACCTGGCTTCTGAATCCTCGCCGCTGATCAGGGCGGCGGTGTCTTCCCAACTGAAACAGACCGCGGTGGGAATATGCCCCGGCACAGGGTCAATCGGTTCGTATTCGCCGCGATAGCGAGGCAGGGCGCGCGCATCAACCAGGTGACTTCTAGAGAGCGCGCCGCCGATCATGTTCCGTATTCCTGCGTAATCGATGACCAGATCGCTGCGCGGGCTGCGCCGCCCCGCCGGACTGCCAGCGCCAGTCGCGTGCGCCACGCCTTCGTCCGCAGGCTGCTTCGAACCAGTCGCAAGTGGATATCCGGCAGCGCGCCACGCGGCAATCCCGCCCCGCAGCACAGCAACGCGTTCATGACCAAAATAGTTCATCAGCCACCACAGCCGCGGCGCCATATCGCCGTGTTCATCGTAGGCGATCACTAGCGTTTCGTTGCGGACGCCCACTCGTTCCAGGAACGCGAAAAAAAGCTCCCTGTCAGGCAGCGGATGGCGTCCGCCATGCAGGACCGCCGGTCCTGACAGATCCCGTTCCAGATGGGCGTACTTTGCGCCCGGAATATGGCCTGACTGATAGGATTCAAACCCCGCCTCAGGCTGCGCCAGAACAAATCGGCAATCAATGATCAAAATCCCCGCGTCAGCGCCCTGTTCCCATAACCAAAGCGGCGTCACAAAAGTGCTCGCATTCAAAGTCTCCGCCTCCACCGCCATGCGTTCTCAGTTTTAAGCATACATTCTCAATCCTATGACAAAGTATATCATGCGCTGCCTGTCCGTTCCTCCTCCTCCGCCAACCCGCGGTTCTTCCGGTCCGCAACGCAACCGCAACCGCAACGCGTACGAGCGGTTTTGACGTCGCTATGATATAACTGAGATGATAGCGTCAGTCCACTATGGGGAGGGTCTTTGCGGCATGAATGAACATATTGACCACTATCTGCGCAGCCATTACCAGCGTCACCTGGACGAACTGGGCGCTTTTTTGCGCATCCCGAGCATCAGCGCGTTGTCGGAACATAAACCAGACATGAAACAGGCCGCCGAATGGCTGGCTGGGCAGTTGCGCCAGGCAGGCGCCGAAAACGTGGCGATCTACCAGACCGCAGGCAATCCGGTGGTGTACGGCGACTATGCGCACAGGCCAGGGCAACCCACGGTGCTCGTCTACGGCCACTATGACGTCCAGCCTGTCGATCCCCTTGCTCTCTGGGAAACAGCGCCGTTTGAACCAAGCATTCGCGACGGAAAACTGTACGCGCGGGGCGTTTCTGATGACAAGGGTCAGGTATTCATGCACATCAAGTCGCTGGAAGCGATTCTTGCGAGCGGAGAACAGTTGAGTGTAAACCTCAAATTCTGTATGGAAGGCGAAGAGGAAATAGGCAGTCCCCATCTGCCCGAGTTCGTGGAGACACACCGCGAACTGCTTGCGGCTGATGTGCTGTTAGTCTCCGACACGACGATGTTTGGCCCTGACCAACCCGCCATCTGTTATGGGTTGCGTGGGCTCTGCGCACTGCAGGTCGATATCAGGGCCGCGAAGTCCGATCTGCACTCCGGGCTGTTTGGCGGCGCCGTTCCGAATGCCCTGCACGCGATGGTTGAACTCCTGGCAACCATGCACAGCCCAAACGGCGCCGTTGCTGTCGCGGGTTTCTACGATGACGTACAGTCGCTCGGCGCCGAGGAACGTTCGGCGCTGTCTGCCCTCCCGCACGATGACGACGCGTACCGAACAGCGCTCGGGCTGACCGCCCTCCACGGAGAACCCGGATACTCAACCTCCGAACGCTATATGGCGCGCCCCACCCTGGAGATCAATGGACTGTACGGAGGTTTTCAGGGCGAAGGTACGAAGACCGTAATTCCCGCCGCCGCACACGCCAAGATCACCTGTCGTCTGGTGAACAGCCAGACTCCAGACCGCATCCTGGATCTGATCACGGAGCACATACAGTCGCATACACCGGTCGGCGTCACAGTCAGCGTTCAGCGCTACGATAGCGGGCTTCCTTTCGTCACCCATCTCAATTCACCCGCCATAGCCACAGCGGCAGCCAGTTATGAGGCTGGGTTTGGCGTTGCGCCTTACTACACCCGCATGGGGGGCTCAATACCGATCGTGGAAGTATTTGACCGCCTCCTGCACACGCCTGTTGTGTTGATGGGTTTTGGCCTGCCCGACGAAAACTTCCATGCTCCCAATGAACATTTTTCGCTGGCCAATTTTGAGCGTGGTCTGCGGACAATCGCACACTTCTACACGCACCTCCAGACCATCTAGGGGAACAGTGATAAAGTCCTTGATGCAGGCGCAGTGTTTCCAGATATAGCGTCTGAGGCTTTATTCAGACGCTATATCTACCGTTATGCGTCTGCCCTAATTTGGATTATCACTGCTCCCATAGCAATCGAAGGAAAATCGTAGAGCGGGGGTTACTGGACCGGAACACATGATTCCTGTCCAGTAACCCCCCAGTTGGCGACTATGTGTTGATTTTCATGTCTGAGTTTTGCGAAGCAAAATCTCACCGCTTGCGCGCCATCCGTCAGCGGACGTTTACAATCATGACAATCGACAGCGCCGTCAGATAGATCAGCGAAAACCGGAACATATCCGTGGCCCATGCAATCTCGTCTTTCGCCCTGAAACCGCGCATCGCCTTATACAGCCACACAACGCCAAGCGCGCTCGCAGACAACAGATAGACGATCCCCTCCGCATGCACACTGTACAGCAACAGCGACGAGGGAACCAGGGCGGCCGTCCACACGGCGATCTGCCGCTTCGTCGGTTCAAAGCCGTAAACCACCGGCAACAGGGGAATGCCTGCCGCGGCGTAGTCTTTCACACGACGCATCGCAAGTGCCAAAAAGTGCGGCGGCTGCCACAAAAACATAAAAACAAAAAGTAGAAGTCCTGTTGTATTGAGCGACCCCGTGACGGCGGTCCATCCAATCAGGGGCGGCATGGCGCCGGAAACCCCTCCGATCACGGTGCTGAGCGTTGTCGTGCGCTTAGTCAGGCCTGTATAGACGATGACGTAGAAAAACAGTCCGATCAACGCCATCAAAGCCGAAAGCGTAGTGGCAAACAACCCCAGCAGACTGATTCCGACAACTCCCAGCACAATCCCGAGCGTCATCACACGCCACGCCGGAATCCTGCCATTTGGCAACGGTCGATCCTGTGTGCGCGGCATCAGCTGATCGATATCGCGATCCATATAATTGTTCAGAGCGCAACCGGACATGACGACCAGACTGCTGCCAACCAGGGTGACGCATGCCAGTGTGACGTCGGGGTGTCCCTGAGTAGCAAGCCAGAGCCCGGTAAATGTCGTCAGCATATTTGATGCGGTAATACCCGGTTTAACAACATTCACATAATCGCGCCAGACGCCGTCCACAGGCTTTAGCGAAAGCGAAGCTTCCCTGTCTGACGAATCGGGCGCAAGCACCATCTGTTGCTCCATATCATCCCACCCCCGTGTTGCAATAACCAACCAGAAAACGATAACCACAAATTACAGAATACAGGAGCGATCCAGAAATACAATATGCAAATCAGGATTTTTTCACTTTACCGTCACAAACCGTTCATTTGAATACAAGTTGCCACACATACAGGTCTCCAGCTACTATATCATGGTCTGGGCTGGATCGGTAAAGACGTATGATGCGAAACTCAAACATTTTATGAAACCGGCCATTCTTTCAGTTGCAGGCGCTGATACAGCCTGGCAGACGCTTCTTCGTACAGTCGAGCGGGAACAGCGGGCAGTTCCTGTACCGTCGTTTGTGTCTCTTTTGCGACTGCTACCAAGTGTTCATAAAATTTTCTCATGTGCAGTGAGACGCCATCCGCCGTCATTCGTTCCGGCGCTTCTGCGTCTGGGCGGACAACGAGATTGCCGACGGAGCCGCGAATCAGAGCAGGCACAAAGGGAGGAACTACAGAGTCTCCGACAGCCGTGCGGTAAAAATCATCCACCACCCGTTCCCGTTCGAGCCCGCTCTCAACCACATTCACAAATGCGCTGACAGCAGTGACAGCTGCAATCCGCCGCTGGGCCACTCCGGCGAACTTGACGCCTGCAATCGACAGATCGTAGCGACCAGGGCAGTAGGCTCCAGGCACTTCGCCCATTGAAACTGCACCGTACGGCGCGCATGCGCGCAGCAGCCAGTCGCACAGCGTCGCGAACGCCTCATCAAGAGACCACGCGCCAGGCAGCATCAGTGTAACGTTTGCCACACCCGGATCAAGCGGAACGGCAAGACCGCCAAATGGTCTGACCGCCACACGCAAACCGCGTTCTGTCGCCTGCAGCGCTGCGCGTGCAGCAGTCGGCAAAGACACGTCCCGCGCTCCCAACAGAAGACAGCGTTCATGCGACCACACCCGCAGCACCGGCTGGCCCAATTCACGACAGAACAGTGTCTGCGCTTCCTGTTCGACAAACGGCAATAGGGCGCTTTCCCGATAGATGGGCAACGCCTTTGCCAAATAGATGCTTTGCACCCGTTCTTTCCATACACTGTCCACTGATTCTCCTGCTCCCCGCCAAAACAAATCTGCAATTCAGCCTGCCGACAAATCACTCTGCGCGCGCATGGTGCTCCAGAAATTCCGCGCGCGCCGCGTCCGCGCTCTGGAGCCCGACGTTAACCTCTTTAATGTCGTCAGAGATCGGGTGCAGCGCCGCGACGAAGTCTTTGGGCCTGTTCGAAAATGTGAGTGTCTTGACGCGAGCCATCGCCTCCGCGCCGAGACGCAGGTCGCCGAGCACAGCGCCAACATACCCTCCCGCATTGACCGCCTGAATATCAGCAAAGTGCGCGGGAAGAACAATCATGTCGTCAGATATACCCTTAATCTCCCGCAACACCGTATTAAACTGCTTTTCAGCCCATTCCTGCGCACTGCCAGGCAGGTCAGGAATGCCCACTTCTCCGACCGCGATCGCGTCTCCGGAGAGCAGGCAAGCGTCTCCCACGACAAGCAGCGTGCTTCCGCGCGCTTCGCCCTCCGTGTCGAGAATGATCACTCGCATATCGATGGAACCCACATGCATGGTGCCGCGTCTCAACCAGTGAACTGGCAGGTCGTGCCGATGGACTTCACTATACGCCATGTGGTACTCCGCGCCTGTTTGTCGCAGCAGATCCAGCGCCCCAGATACGTGATCCGTATGCACATGCGTATCGATGATATGTGTAATTTTCGCATTTTCCCGCTCTGCAATGATAAGGTACTGATCAATGTGCCGGGATGGGTCGACCACAATGACCTGATTGGCCGTTACAATACAGTGTGAAAGGCAACCGGAAGCAAGGCGATTGATCTGCATCAACTTTATTCTGGCGTTTTCCAGAATGGTGCACTGCAGATAAAAATCATCCCATTCAACTGGACCGCCCTCCAGGTACGACACCCGATAGCCCTTGGACAGCAAACGCTTCGCAACCTTTGCGGCCGCATCGTCGTACAGTGACACAAGGACGACATGGCTGTTCCGCAAAAGCAATTCGTTATTTACTTCAAATTCCTTAAAGTCGAAATAGGGTACATTGACAGCCTGCAGCGACATGCCCTTGATCTGCCAGTTCTGAAATGCACCCTTCCCCCGGATATCCAGCAGGACATACGATTCACCCTGGCTCATCCGTTTCCACATATTCTGTGCGCTGATGGGCTCTACGTTCATGTGCGCATCCCCCTGTCCACTCACTTGGCTTCACAGACGCCACCCCTAATGTGTACACGAGTCGGCCAATTCATGCGAACGGCAGCGCCCGAACCCCAGAACGCCTTAGTAGAATGCGCCGACGGCGAGCAATGCCCAGCCGGCGATAAACGCCAGGCCACCGAGCGGCGTGATGGCCCCAAACGCCCTGCGGTCTGTCAGACACAGCAGATACAGGCTCCCCGAGAACAGGACAATGCCGAGTATAAACAGCCAGCCAGCCCAAATCGCCAAGCCGCCGGCGCGCTGACTCAAAATCGCGGCCGCAATCAGCGCCAGCGCGTGATACATCTGATACTGTACACCCGTCTGATACACTGCCATCCGTTCGGTCGACAGCCGCCTGCGCAACGCGTGCGCGCCAAACGCCCCAAACGCGACTGCGAGCAATGCAAATACAGAACCCAACGCCATCAGCACCTGCGACACGATCAGCCCCACCTTTTTCAATGACCAATACAAAATTATGCCCTCTTCGCAGTGGTCCGATTACCTGTTATCTTCGCCCGACGCCGTTTCCAGAGTGACGCCCTTGCCGGTTTCTATCCCGCCGAAATACCACGCAATCGCGCCCGCCAATCCAATGACCCACACGATCAGACTGAAGAGCATATACTGACTGAGGCCGTAGTTCTGCGTCATATAGATCGTGACAATATACAGTCCGATACTGACAAAACGCACAACCGCCGTATAGGTTCCCCGCGTCTCTGTAGGCCACACCTCGCTTTTCAGAGTATCTTCGGTCAGATAGCTGATGTTCACGAAGACGTTCAAAATGACCAGCAGAATCCAGAAAAATGTCAAGTCCTTGGTCCATTGTGCGGTGGTCAGAAAAATGACCAGGGTGACGAGTGTTGTACCGCCGTATCCCAGCATGAGCAGTGATTTACGGCTGATGCGATCAGCCCAGAAGCCAAAAAAACCGGAAACGAATCCGACGCCGGTTGCCACCAGCAAGATCATGGCGGTCAGATTTTTAAAGTAACTCGGACCGAGCACATACGTCATCAGCCCGAATCCAGCCGACCCGGCAAACGCGGTGGTAATCGTCGTGAACAGACGCAGTGCAAGTCCAGTCCTGCGCGTCGCGACGGGTCTTTGCCGAACAACGGTCTGGCGCGCCTCATATTCCTGCGTGCCATAAAACCGTTCGATCTCTGCACGGGCGCGCTCAGTCAAGCCTTTGCGCTCCAGCCAGCGTATCGATTCCGGAGTGCGGCTGCGCGCCAGGAACAGGATGAACAGGACAATGACGATTGTCACAGCCACCATGCCGCGCTGAAAGGACGCCGAATTGTACACGCTCAGAAGCGAAACGGCCGCAAGCAGAAATCCCCCCAGATTGATGAAGTTCAATTCCAGGAACATGGTTTTGCTGCGGTGCCGCGTCGGCATCATCTCATGGGAAGCGGCCATGATGGTATTCATTTCACCGCCAGCCGCAAACAGCAAAACTGCCAAAAATACGAGGATCAGGACATAGGTGTAGCTGAATACGATTCCGACCGCACCAACGCCGTACAGTGCCATCGTGGTATAAAAAGTGTTTTTGCGGCCGATGCGGTCCGCCAATGGCCCGGCAACCATAATGCCAATAATGAGCCATATGGGCGCCCACGCAAGCAGCAGCGAACGCAGGGAAGGCGGCATCGAAACCCAGCCGGTGGCAATCGTCGCCATGCCAAAAATATACGCCTCAAGCAGCATGCCCAAGCCAAATGACCAGAACGCCCAGCTGTCTGTTCGCGTCCAGCTCTCTGCAGCGGCGCTTTGTCCTGCCTCCATTTCCTTCAACCCCTTTCCTGTGCGATCATTTGACAGACAATCGCTGTCTCTATGTTACACCACATTGCGCACCCCTAAGCAAGACCTGTTTATTTTTTAGTTTCCTCAACGCATCATCCAGAAAACAGGAACGGCGCATCAACAAACAGGCTGGCGATCAGTTGCCGATCGCCAGCCTGTACTCATTTTATGTGCAGAAGCCCTGTTCGCGGTCTGTTTGACCAGCGGAACTGTTTTCAGTAAGTAAATACGGCCTGCGCATTGGCGAGATTTAGATTCGCCACAGACGCTGTCACGACATCCTGGAGGTCCCCATCCCCATCGGCTGTCGAACTTGCTTTATAGGTAACCGTTGCCTGCCCGGAGCTGTCAGTGCTGACATTCAGATTCCCAGTGCTTGTAACGAGTGAGCCGATCGACTCTTGCGTTTCATTTTGCGCTTCCGAAATGTTGCCCACTTTCTGCGCCAGCGAGAACTGCACGGGCACGCCGCTGACCGGATTCCCATACTGGTCTGTAACAGTATAGGTCACTGCGTACTGGCCGTTCGCAATCGCGCTGACTGGCGCCGTGATACTGGACGTCAGATTCGCCGGCTGTCCAGCAACCACCGATCCTGTGTCGGACGCTGTGCTGATTGAAACGCCGTCGGCCGTCACAGTCACAGGAGCGTTTGCCACAGCCGCCTTCGGCGCAAGCGTGGCTGTATAGGCGCCGCTGCTCGCTGTGGTTGCTGTAGTTGAGACTCCGTCAAACGACACCATGACCGACGCTTGCGCCAGCGGCGTTCCGTTCGCTGCGTACACGCTGCCGCTGACGGTAAAGTTCTGACCCGCAACAACCGCGTTCGCAGGATCGACCACAGTGGACGCCGCTGCGTCTACAGTGCCCGATTGCGTTGGCGCAGGCGGCGTTGTTGCGCCCTGCCCAGAGGCTGATGCCTGCAATTGTGCCACGGAACTGTCCATGTCGCCCGTGAAATACAGGCTAAATGTCACGTAGCGATCAAAGATTCCGCGAATTTCCTGACGAACGTGGGCTGAAACGCCGCCGTTGTTATTTTGCAACCAGCCCAGGATCGTTTGCATATCCTGATCCAGTCGACTGTAGTACGCACCTCCGCGAGTCAGCAGTTGCTGATCCCTGGTGAGCAGTTGTGATGAAGAGTCGCCCTGTTGCATGGACTGATCAAGCGCCTGGTGCAACTGCTTGACCAAATCCCCGAGTTGCTGAACCAGAGCAGCCATCTGCTGCGGATTCTGACTCGCAGCCAGTTGCGAGAGCACGGCCTGGATCTGCACTTGCAGCGCCGCGTCAGAAGCTGTCCACAGCGACGCGTTGCCGGATCCGCTTCCGCTTTGCGCAGTCTGCAGGGCAGTCTGCAGTTTGGCCTCGCCACTCTGGACGAGTGGATTAAAGTAATTGATCGCAGCCTGAATTTCCTGAATCATGACCTGTCGCGAAACGCTGTTGCCATGGCCATGCCAAGCGCCGCCGTCGGAGCTGCCCGCAGGTCCCATCGGTCCTCCGGGACCAAAGGGAGTTCCCGGACCAAAGGGGCCGCCCGGTCCAAGCGGACCACCTTGACCCAATGACCCGCCTGCGCCAAATGACCCGTCTGGTCCGAGCGGTTTGCCCTGATTAAACAGATTTCCAAATCCTTCGCCCAGTACGGAACTGAAACCGAACTGACCCTTGGCGCTGAAGAAACTGCTCCAACCGTCCTTCTTGCTGTTTTGCTCGTGTTCTTTCTGCTGGCCGTGACCATGATTCTTGTGCGACCCTTGTCCGGAGTCCGCAAACGCAGGGGCAATCGCCATCCCCATCACAAGCATCGTTACGGCCGCCCCCGTCAAACCCTTCCACACCGGTGTCTTCAACCCGATCCTCTCCCTGCCCTGAAGTTCAACTGTTTTTCCTACGAGAGAATTCGCGCGGCATCGTGAACTTATGTCCGTAGCTTGACTGGATCGCAAAATTTCAGAAGACGCGAAGAGAAGGTTCAGATGGCGCGAAGAGAAGGTTCAATCGCCGACCAGTTTTCCTGGATTCATGATGTTATGGGGATCGATCAGCTGTTTGATCGACCGCATGAGTTCCAGCGATGAACCATGTTCTAGCGACTGATACGCACGCTTGCCGATCCCGACACCGTGTTCCCCCGTGCAGGTGCCGCCGCGCTCCAGCGCATAATGGACCAGTTGATCCACAATTTCGTGCGCCTTCTCGACATCGCTTTGAACATCAGGATCAATAATCAATTGCGCGTGGAAATTCCCATCCCCGGCATGACCGACAATTCCGCCGATCATTCCCGTTTTGTCGAGCAACTCGCGGGTAAAAGACACGGCGCCTGCAAGTTCCGTGAGCGGAACACAGATATCGGTGGCAAGTGAACGTTTGCCTGGAAACTGGGCGCGAAATGCGAGATAGGATATATGCCTGGATTCCCAGAGTCGTTTTCGTCCTTCCTCTGATGTCTCCACGGAAAACGATGTGCTTCCTTCTCCTGCGGCGATTTCCCGAACCGCCGCCACATCCTGCTGCAGTCCGGAGGCGTTTCCATGAAATTCGAAAAAGAGCGTGGCCGCTTCCGGGAAAGAGGTGTTGCGATAGCGATTGACCCCGCGCATCGTGGCTTCATCAATCAATTCCATCCTGGCGACGGGAATGCCCGCCCCCATCACGGCGACAGCCGTGTCCACACATTCTGCGACGGAAGGGAATGTCGCGCTGGCGGCCGAAATGCTCTCCGGCAACCCATACACCCTGAGCCACAATTCCGTAATGACTCCGAGTGTTCCTTCTGAGCCGACAAACAGTCCGTTCAGATGATAACCGGACGACGACTTCGCCGCCAGAGAACCGGTGTGGATGATCCGCCCATCTGGAAGCACAATTTCCAGCGCGCGGACCTGGTCGCGCATTACGCCGTAACGAACCGTTGTCGTGCCGCTCGCATTGGTCGCCGCCATTCCCCCGATCGACGCGTCGGCGCCGGGATCAACCGAAAAAAACAGACCGAAGCGCTTCAACGCCGCATTTAACTGTTCTTTGCGCACCCCTGGTTCAACACAGACCAGAAAATCGTCGCTGCGAATCTCCCGGATCTGGTTCATTCGCATCATATCAAGGCTGATACCCCCACGGACAGGAATCACGAGACCCTCCAGACTGCTGCCAACCGCGAACGGAATCACAGGCACACCGTGCTCATTGGCATAGCGCAACACGGCGACAACGTCAGCCGTATTCTCTGGAAACACAACCACATCAGGCAGATGGGAACGATGATGGGATTCATCCTGGCTGTGATGCGCTCGCTCCGTGTCATTCTGGGTTACCTGGTCCATTCGTACAATACCGCACAGGTCAGCATACAGGCTCATAGTCTCACGATCCTTTCTCGTACTGGGATCCTGCTGATTCGTCCTGAAGTTCCTCTGGCGCGCGCCTCAACCAGCACACGATAAATCTCCCATTTAGTGGACAGCTATCAGAATAATGTATATACTGACTTTGCAATTGTCATCCCGGACTATCACAGGCCAGCAGCAGTCGCGGCCGGACATGGGAGGATCCATTTGAGCCTTAGTGTAACACACGTATCCAAGAGATTTTCATCCGTGTTGGCCGTTGACGATGTCACGTTTACGGCCAAGCCCGGACAGGCGCTCGCGCTGCTGGGCGGAAATGGCGCCGGAAAGACAACCACCATCCGGATGATTCTCGGGTTGTTTGCGCCGGACGCCGGAAGCATCGAATGGAACGGACAACCGCTGGATCAGCGGCGTGTGCGGATTGGTTATTTGCCGGAGGAACGGGGGCTGTACCAAAAATCCAGAGTCAGCCATCAACTCATCTACTTCGGTCGTCTGCAGGGCATGTCGCAAAGCGCTGCGCGCAAAGAGACGGTAACATGGCTGGAACGCTTTGGCGTCCGCGACGCACTGCAGCGCCGTGTGGAAGAACTGTCCAAGGGTAACCAGCAGAAAATTCAACTGATCGCCACCCTGATGAGCGATCCGCAGATCGTGATTCTCGATGAACCGTTCAGCGGTCTGGATCCTGTCAATTCCGATCTCCTGAAAGGCATCCTCATGGATCTGATCGCCAGCGGCAAAACGGTGGTGTTCTCCAGTCACCAGATGGACCATGTCGAAAGCTTTTGCGAACAGATCTGTCTGCTCAAACGCGGCCGCATCATTTTGCAGGGAAATCTGCGCGAAATCAAACGCGGATACGGGCGCACCAGCCTGCTCATCAAGACAGATCAGGACGTCACGGCGTTGCTTGCGGCGCAGCCTGGGGCGTCGGTCACACGACAGGCCAACGGATACGAAATCAAACTGGACAGCGAAGAGAGAGCGCAAGCAATCTTGCAGACACTGGTCGAAGAACGCGTGCCCGTGGTCAAATTCGAACTCGCGGAACCCTCTCTCCATGACATCTTCATTGAAAGGATGGGCGAGTGAACGTGCGCCAATTTCTCAACGTACTGTCTTTCACCTATCAGGAACGCGTTCGAACCAAGTCGTTCCTGGTTACCACCATAATGATGTTTGTCATCATGATCGTCGTCTCGGCGGGGCCTGCGTTGCTCAGCGCGTTCTCGCACCAGGCGCCAGGCAGGATCGTTCTGATCAATGAGGCGCGGCAGTTCCCGATTTCGTCCGCAAGTTTGCGCACGCAGATGGGCATCGGATATATCTGGCAAATCGGTCAACTCTCGCACCTGCCTGTCCTGCGCAGCGAACTGAAACGGGGCCAGGACAACCTCGCCGGCATTGTGGTCATCCAGCCGCAGGGTATTGCCGCGCCCCCCCTCGTCACAACCATCGTCCGGAGCGCCAACCCAGCGTTTGTCGGGCCACTGCAAACCTATCTACAGTCGCTGTATTCACTCACAGCCATGCGCAGACAGGGTCTGACCGCCGCGCAGGATGCGCTGGTCATGGCCAAAGTTCCGTTGCGTCTGGTCCAGGTGGTTCCCACGCACCAGAACCGCTATTACCCCATCTATTTTCTGGAAATGCTGCTGTACATGTTCGTGCTGCTCTATGGCTCGATGGCCATGATGTCAGTGGCTGCGGAAAAGAGTTCGCGTGTACAGGAACTGCTGATCGCGAACGTCAAGTCAGTGACTCTCATGTACGGCAAACTGGTCGGAATCAGCCTGGTTGGCTTGACTCAATATCCCCTGATCCTGATCGCGGCCTATATAGGTTCCCACTTGGTTCCCGGTCAATCAGGCGCCGCGCAGGCCCTGTTTTATGGTCTGGCGCCTGGGTTGCTGGCCCTGTTTCTCGTCTTTTTCCTGCTCGGGTTCTTCCTGTTTGCGACGTTCTACGCTGCGGTGGGTTCCCTCGTCAGTCGCGTAGAAGATGTGTCCCAGGCGTCGTCGCCGATCACCATGGTCTTCCTGTTATCGTTCATGGCGGCCATGTATGCGCTGAGTTCGCCCACCAGCGCTTGGGTCGCCGTCCTGTCCTTCATTCCGAACTTCATTCCGATGGTCATGTTTGCGCGGGAAGGCATGACCACAGTTCCGCCGCTGCAACTGGCGGTCGCAATCGTGATCCTCTTCTGCTCCGTGCTGCTCAGCGGCTACATCTCCGCAAGGATCTATCGGATCGGCGTCACCTTATACGGAAAGCGCCCCACGCTGCGCGAAGTATGGGCGCTGCTGCGCTCACAGTGAGCGCCGCGACGGACACACGGGTACAGTTTTCATGGCAAGCATCCATAGTACGAAGGCGCCCGTCGTTGCGCGCACAGCCAGATGGGCAATGTGCCAAAAAATCCTCCCCATAGCGTTGCGCTGGTGGCCGCCGTGGCAGTGATCCGGACGCTGAGATATTTGGAGTATACATTGTACAGCGCGTAGCAGACGACGGCCAGCACCAGCAAGGAATCCCCTGCTGCATACCCTGTGCCTGTGGGGCCGGGAAACTCCCAGACCAGATCAGATTGGCTGCGATCAGAAACAGCAGGCCTGCGTATCGCTTCAATGTGGTTGCTGTCATTTGGCTTCGAAGAGCGCGCGGCGGCATATCATACTCATCGTGATACAACCTCTTCCCGCTTGCGGCTGTGATCATGAATATCCAGATGCAGGGCAATCACCGCCATCGCCAGCAGCGGCAACGGACCCACACCCAGAGCAAAACGCCCAGGCAACGCAGCAGCCTGCCCCAGAATCCAGAACAGCAACAGAATGACGGCGACCTCCGCAGCCACCCATGCACGCCCTGGCCTGGGGAACAACTGGATGACAACCACAATCAGGAGGAGTGCAAACAAGCCATTCAGGAATGGGCCAATGACCCCGCCCGAGACGACCGCGTGAGCGATCCACGAAGCGTCTGCGCCAGTAGCGGCCCGGACACCCGCCAACTGCCGCAACAGGTGGTCCGACCTCCACAGATATCCACTCGGAGACAGTTGCCAGAGCGCCAGAACGGCGACGCAACCCGCCAGAACACGCGAAAACAACAAAGCGGCCCGGCCGTTTTGCCAACTGACAGCTGGATAGAGCAGCGCCATGGAGAACATGGCGACGACTGCCGCCGCTCCGGGAAATCCAGTGAATGCGCTCGCCATTCCTGTAAACAGACCACCAAACGCTTCTCCAAATACCCACTCCCAGAGCGCCAGGCCCAGTGAAAGCCAGAGCGCGACCCGCCCCACCGCATGGCTCCGACCCAAATACAGCGTCAGACTCATGGAAATTTGCAGTAAAATGGAGATGATATTGCTGGCGGTGGGATCCCAAAACCAGATGCCCGCAGCCCACGACAGGGCACTGCCCAGCCAGTGTGGCTGATGCAGTAACTGAAGACTCGCAAGATAGGCCGCAGAAGACTCCAGAACCATCACTGGACGCACTTGCAATACTCCGCTGGCAGCCCAATACAACACCAGCGTCAACCACAGAAAACGATAACCGCGCGATCGCGCGGACCACCGAACGGACGAAGTTGACTGACGCGAATGCGCCAGAGCTCCGTCCGTCTGGCCAGAATCGGCCGGCGTATCCCGCACCGTATTGTAGACAGCTCGCATGACGTACGCGCCAGCAACCTTGAATACAACGAGGAACCCAAACGCGACCAACACATCTAAAAGCGAGGTGTAGTAATCGACGAGCAGTGACGAATGCAAGACAGGCCCTCCCTGACCGTAGAAGAACAGTCTTACACTAACTTTTAAACAGTAGATGAATGAGATTTTTGATCGTGGGACCCGGCGGGAAGATCACAAACAGCATCAGGTAAACCACGAGTCCAGTACCAGCCGATATGAACCACATGACCGCAGTCCACGGCGCCACGCGTTTGTGTTTGCGAAACCGCCTGCGCGCCGCCAGAGTGAGCGTGATCACTCCAAGAACGGCCGCCGCCGTCGCCAGCATCACATGCACTTGCAAAAAGGTATTATAGGCGACCGCTATGCCTGCCGGTCCGCCAAATGAAGTATCCCCAATGATCAGTGTAGCCAGCGCATAACTGACAAAAAACAGAGCGCCAAACACCGAGGCGGTAATCATCAATTTGCGATGAAGATGTACCCGGTTGCGCCGAATCGCAGCCCATCCAAACGCCGCCGCAATGGCGCTGACAATCATAAACAGCTCATTCACCAAACCCCAGCCTGCCGCCATACTGATCCCCTTTCAACTCGACCGTTTCAGCCCGCTGCGTCAATCTTCCACATACCGCCCAGCGTATCGATCATATCATATAACAGGATTAGCGGGCATGGACGCGCCTCCGCACAGCCAAACATGACATTTATGCGTAACCCGGTTAGAATGAATCATATTGTAACCGGATTCTGACTGTCGGGGGCGAAGTCAACTTTGAACAGTATGGCGTTCCTGGTCTCAGCCCTTGGCGTGGGACTGCTTCAGGGATTCGTACACTGCGCGGGCATGTGCGGCCCATTTGTCATGGCCTACAGTCTGTCGCTTGACCCGCAAAAAAACATTGCGGGTGAGTTGACACCGCGCAGGAAGTTCACTCGCACCCTTCTGTACGCCCATCTGCCGCATAACCTGGGCAGAATTTTTTCGTTTACCCTGCTCGGGATCATGTTCGGCGCGATCGGCTCCTTTGTCGATGTGGCCGCAAAGACAGCGGGGGTGCAGGCTGTCGCCGCCTTCCTGGGCGGTGGAATCATGATCGCGTGGGCGGTGGATGAACTGCGCACAGGGCATGGCGCAGGTTTTCTGGAACGCTGGTCGCTGCTGAACTTTAAGCCACTGCAGGCCCGCCTGCGTCAGGCCATGAACCGACACGACCCCCTGGGCGCTTTCCTGGCAGGCATTCTGCTGGGAGTGCATCCCTGTGGACTGCTGTTTGCGATGCTGATTTCCGCATCGGCGAGCGGCTCCGCAATCCAGGGAGGACTCACGATGCTCGCCTTTGGAATCGGCACGGTTCCCGCCCTGCTCACAGTCGCGGCCGCAGGTTTCTATGGCCGCCGCAGACTCCAGGGGCGCGCATTTTCCTATGTCGCCGCTGCGCTGATTGCACTGAGCGGCATCCTGTTTATTCTCCGGGGAATGGTGATCAATCAATGGATACCAAGCGTGAATCCGTGGTTATTCTAGCCTGCCATTTGTGTGAAGAACCGGTGCAGACGCCTGTTTATGCAGAGGGACACACATTTTGCTGTCATGGTTGCCGGGGTCTGTGGAATGTGCTCGGAGAAGAAGAAATGGTCAGGTTAAAGAGTGGATCCGCCGTCGACTGGGGCATCGCGCGCGACCAGCGCGACGTCATCCCCGACAGGCCTCCGGCCTACCTGGACGCTGAAACGTCAACGCTGTCTCTGGACGGGGTCTGGTGCGCCTCCTGTACGACCCTGATTGAGCATGTGGTGGCGCGGACGCCTGGAGTCCTGGCCGCCAAAGTCGATTTTGCCACGAGCACCGCGCGAATCGCCTTTGACGCCAGCAGGACAAGTCCAGGCGACCTGTGCGTGCGCATTGCGGATCTTGGCTATACGGCTGTCGAAACGGCGCCGGGAACCGACACCGCCTTTCGGGCGGATACGTTGCTGCTGCGCCGATTTACTGTGTCTGCCCTGCTGAGCGTCGTCATGATGATGCTCAGCATTCCCATCTGGCTGGGCTATTTAGGGGATTTGCCAGCCACGCTGCGGGATACGCTCTCCTATACACTGTGGATCCTCACGACTCCAGTCGTATTTTGGGGAGGCTGGCCGTTTCTGAGAGGTGCATGGTCCTCCGTGCGCCATCGCATCGCGACGATGGATTTGCTCATCGCCGTCGGCGCCGTGTCCGCCTATGCCTACAGCGTATTCAGCGTGGTCACGGCGGGCCGTTTCCTATACTTTGACACAGCAAGTTTTCTGATCAGTTTTCTTCTGCTGAGCCGCGCCCTGGAATCGCAAACGAAACGCCAGGCCACGCAGGTTGTAGAGATGATTGGACAGTTTACGCCGCGGGAAGCGCGTGTCCAGCGAGGCGATGCGGAACAGACCCTCCCTCTGTCAGAGGTGCGCGTCGGAGAGCAGGTGATCGTAAATTCCGCGCAACGAATACCCGTTGACGGCGTCGTCGCTGCGGGTGAAGGCATGGTTGACGAATCGCTGCTGACAGGAGAGTCGCAATGGATCGCCAAACGATTGCAGGATACTGTGTATGCCGGAACACTCAACCAGATGGGCAGACTGGTCGTCCGCGCAACCAGGGTCACTGACACGCTGCTCCAGCAGACAGCAGACTACGTCCGCTCTGCGCAAGCGAATTCGTCGCAGTATCAACGCATCGCAGATAGCATCCTGCGCATTTTTGTGCCCGTAGTTCTCATGGCGGGAATGGCTACATTTGGACTGGGTATGTTGCTGGGCCGCCTGAGCCTCACAGACGCGTTGCTGCGTTCTGTCGCCGTACTGGTCATTGGCTGCCCGTGCGCGCTCAGTGTGGCAACCCCGCTGGCGGTGCTCGGCGGCATACGCAGACTGAATGAATTCGGCATTTTGCTGCGCAAAAGCGAAGCGCTTGAGAGAGCATCCCGGATAGATACACTGGTTGTGGACAAGACAGGCACCATGACGACAGGACAAATGACGCTGCAGGCCGTGTTCCCGCCTCTTACGGACGAGCTTTGGCGACTCGTCGCGGCTGCTGAGTATCCAAGCGACCATCCGGTTGGCAAAGCGATCGTCAGGGCTGCCGCGGCACGGTCCGGCCATCCGGAGCTTCCGGGGCCGACCGCTTCCTTCGAACAACTGAGCGGTTGGGGAGTGAAGGCGGTTGTCGACGGCCGGCTGGTCACTGTGGGGGCGGTCGTAGAGGACACACCGCTCACCAGCGATTCCGCGGATATCCTGGAAACATGGCGAAGCGCAGGCTATACACTGGCGATCGTCACGGTGGACGGCGCCGCGTGCGCAGTGATGAGTTTTGCGGACGGCATTCGTCCGGACGCGGCGGACTTTGTCACCTCGCTTGCGGCTCTCGGTGTGCGAGTCATCATGGCAAGCGGCGACCATGCGCAGGCAACGGAGACGGTGGCGCAAAACATCGGCGCTGACCAGTGGCACAGTCGGCTAAGCCCAGTGGACAAAGCGGAACTTGTCAGGAAACTGCAATTGGCAGGCCATTTTGTGGCCTTTATCGGCGACGGCGTCAACGATGCGCCCGCCCTGGTGCAGGCGGATCTCGGCGTAGCCATGGGATCTGGCGCGGATATTGCGGTACAGACAGGCCATTTTGTACTGACCCGATCAGACCTGACCGGCGTTCCGAAACTGTTTCAGCTGAGTCGGCAGGTGCGTGGTACAATCCGGGTCAATCTTGGCTGGGCAATAAGCTATAACGCTGTGGGCCTTGCCGCCGCCGCTTTTGGCCTGGCCAGTCCGGCCATCGCCGCCTTGGCAATGCTCCTGTCCAGTGCGTTTGTACTCGGCAATTCAATGCGGATCATTGGATTTTCTCCCAAATCCTATGCCCGTGGAATCATCGTTGCCGTCAGCTTCGGAACACTGCTGGGCGCCTTTGCGCTGGTCGGATGGTAGTCGATTACAGACGTTACGGAGGGCGAAAACCTTGCAGAAACCATCTGTCTTTTTCCTTGCCTGGAGGCCCGAAGCCCTCCTTTTGCTGATCTTGCTCGCCTGCAGCTACTTCGTGGTCACCGGACCGTTAAGAAAACACATTCACCCCGGCCCAGAACTGACCCAGCGCGGCAATCGAGCGGCGTTTCTGGCGCTGCTGGCGCTGCTCTTCGTTGCGATTGGTTCACCCCTGAATGAGTGGGCGGAAACCCGGTCGTTTGTGGCTTACGTTGTGCAGATGCTGCTCATGACAATGGGCATTGCATGGTTGACGATTCTGAGCATTCCGGATTGGTTATGGGAGTCCCTTTTGCAGGCGCAAAGTGTGCGGTACATCATGACGCGGTTTACAAAGCCAGCCATTGCAAGTCTCACGTACAATCTGGTTGCGGCCATCACACTGTTGCCCGCTGTGGTGAACGCTTCCTTAAGAATCAGCTGGATTCACATCTCACTCCAGGGTCTTCTGACGCTCGCCGCCATCTGTTTCTGGTGGCCATTTGTCAGCCGAAATCATGACTTTCCACGCTTGAAAGGGTTCTCCGAGTTTATTTATATCGTCTATTCAACTGTATTGATGCTGCCAATTACAATTGCGATTCTGGCGGCGCACAACCCTTGGTACACAGTCTATCAAACCGGAGTTGCGCCGTATGACTCCCGCGCCTTTTTGCTGGGGGCCCAACATGCAGGAGCGAACGTGATGCTGATTGGCATGCTGTTGGTATACGGAACACTCAGTCTGCGCGTTCTGACTGTTCAGGACCGCTCATTCTGGTACGATGGACGGTGAACGTGCTGCTCTGAATCCGGCCTTGACGCCTGTGGCGCCGACTGAATAAACAAGCAATCCCGCGATCAGACTCGCATTGGGATCGGTGCCGAGTCCGCCCAAGACGCCAAACTCCTGCCCAAATATCCACGTGAATCCCAGCCATGCGTACGTGAGCCACCACACCCATCGCTGTCTCGCATAAACGGCCCACCCAACGCACAGTGTCGTCATGATCAGAATGAATACGGTGTTCCAGACAACAGGAGCGCTGTTCAGCAGTTGTGCAAAACGGTATAGAATCTCAGCCATTGGCCTGGGTTGCGGCATCTCCGCCATGCTGAGCGTTGGCGCGGAAAGACCCGACCCAGTCCAGAAACCGGACGCTGGCCAGCCCTGAGCCGCCGCAGCCCAAAGCCATACAGCGCTCATGATCACGCGAAAGATTCTGAAGATGTCTCCATTGCCCCAGTTTTTCACCGGCGCCAGCAGAAACCCCGCGCCAATCATATAAAACAGGACTGCGCCCGGATCTCCGGCAAGCCAGGTGGCGTTTCCAGAAAATATACTGCCGAACCCCTCGCCCATCACCCACACCATAAAACCCCATGCGATGGAACCCCAGAGCGCTGCCCTTCCCCACAAAAAATCGCCGCCAAACAGAATCGATACGCCGAGGAAGAGTTGCACCCAAACCGCGAGCAGGTCAAACTGGATCGGATTCTGACTCCAGATAACAACCAGCGGCTGGAGGAGATGCGCCAGCAAGGGAGGCTGCCCGGACATGATGGGGTTGATGATGTCCGGAATAAATTCGCTGCTCATATCGGGTTGCAACTGCAGCAATCCGTCCAGGATCCACAAGACGCCAAGCGTCGTACGCAATATTTTTCGCCCTGTAAAGAGCCTGGCTGCAAACGGCTGCGCGCTGGGCAACGCCGCAGAATCGACGTTCGTCCTGTTGTTGCGCCGATACCTGCGATGAATCATGAAGACCCCGCCGCAAAGAACCAGAAACAGCGGCAACTGCCACAACATGGTCATATAAAACACATGCAGAATAAAAGGGCTTGGGGTGTTGGTCATGTCCATGCCGATCATCCCCTTTGATCGTCAGTTATTGATAAAACGATACATTGTCATAGCGAGCATAAGCGTAGACGCCTATGCCAAAGAAAGGAACCAGCATTCCAACCAGCATCACCAATAGCCCCAACTGCTGATCCGCCAGAACGGACAGTCCCAGCACGCGCGGAACATGGAGATAAATCGGGTAGAAGGGAGTCTGTGTAAAGAGCAGAAGAATAATCAGCGGCATCAGCAGATTGCCTGCGAAAAAAATATAAACAACCTGCGCCGCCGCTCGCAAGCGCTGAATCTCCGGAAGCGGACTGACGATTGGCATCCACAGGAAAACTGCCAGCAAGAAAAAAACGATATGCTCCACAGCATGAAACCAGGGATGCAGCAACGTCTCTGTAAAAACAGGGGGCAGATGAAAAAAGACAAACACCACGTTGAACGTCAGGGCGCGAACGATGGGTTTCGCTATACTTTTATAGCCCCGCCAGTGTATAAGCGGAAGCAGAACAGGCCGAATCAGCCAATCAGGAAGCCCTGTCAGTAAAAAAGGCGTCATCACGATAATTTCCAGAATATTTTGCAGCATGTACGCGCTAAACAGAAAATGATCCGCCAGATGAGCAAGCGGACTTCCAAAGGCCGTGTAGAATACGCAGACGCCAATCAAAAAGCGGATCATTCGCAGCGGCTGCACCGCAGCGGCTGCGGAGAAAAATCGTCTTCCAGGCCCTGCAACCAGAAAGAGGTACGCAACCGCAAGCGCCACTGAGGCCGCAAGCACAAAAGGATGCCATGCCTGCCATGACGACACATGCACCGCGTTCGCAAGATCAGAAGCCATTATACACCCTCACCTCGCGCTGATCGCGCCGTCGACCGGAAAGCAAGCAGTTCGGACGGCGCCTGGCCGGGCGCGCATTGACTGAGCGTGTTGTTGTTTGGCAAAGTGTCAATGTGCAGGGAGCCACCCCTCAGCTTTCCATACGGCACGCTGCCTGGCCTGATATCAGGCCCTCCAAAGGACTGTGGATTCACATGCAGCGCCGAGAGCCGCTTCAGCAGTTGAGTAGAAAACGCCACCGGATAATTGGGAAACCAGTCCGTTACCGTGGCGACATTGTGGTATGTGCCAAGCATAGATTCAATAACATTTCGCTGCGTGCGGAAAGCGTCGGCGATGATCTGCGGACTGTCGATGACCGTTCCCTTTTCCTGCGCGCCGACAGTCAGTGGAAAAATGTCGCCGGAAACATTGGCAATGGATACTTCGATGACGGGCGCCCCCTGATAGGCAAAGCGAAGAAACTGTCGTCCCGACTGCTCATTATAAATGCCTTGCCAGGATAGCAGGTCGCGTTCGCCGCCCCCCTGCCCCAGATTAGTCGATACAGGGATCAGGAGACAGAGTGCAAACAGGAGCGAGGCCATTCCGATCTGGGCGGGCATACTCCGCAACCGTGGTCGTTTCATAAAGCGTGTCTGTCCATTTCATCTGCTTGGGCCGCCAGCAGTTCTGTTTCCCCAATCCCCGTCGCGGCGATGAACATAAGCACAAGCGCGACAAAAATAAACACGCCCGGCAATTCCCAAACGGTCAACGCCCCCACAATGCCGCCAATCAGCGAGACTGTCCACAGAATGAGTGCAGCCCGCTTCCATCGCCATACTGCCAGAGTGGCGATGAGCGCGCAGGCCGACATCAGAATCGTCCAGTTATCCATCCAGATGTTTGTTCTGATTTGCGGAAAATAAAAGTAGACGCCTGCCCGTAAACCCCGTTCGGCTGCAGAGACGACAAACCCAAGCAATGCCCCGATACCACCCGATACGGTCGCAATAATCCTGAACATCACAGTTCACATTCCTTCCGCCGCAGGTGCATTTTCTGCCTGGCCGTTGGTGGCGCGCAATCGCCATGAAAGTCTACTCCGTTTTGTCTTCATCCCTCATGCGGTCAATCCCTGTTCCCCATTTAACAAGAATAATAACGAGACTTGTCATGACCACCGCTTGAAAGATCCAAAAGACGATGTCCCACCACATCGGAACGCCTTCGCTGTAGGGAATGGTAATTGGTAACGTAGGCCAAAAATTTCCCATTCGAGTTGTCCTCCCCATATTTTAGAGAAAATAGAGTTCAATGTACATAACCACCCAGGCGATCACGTTGAATATCCAGAAAATCGACACCAATTCATACCCGTGCCGCAGAGAATCGGTCATTCCCATTCTACCCACTCGGGACGAGGCCGCCCACAACGCCAGCAGACCCATCAACTGCATGACCACACACAACCCGATCGTCGCGAGAAAGGTCTCCCCATAGTGGGACATCGGATTGAGCGGATGAACCCACAATTCGTACAGTTGCATCACGGTGGCAACCAGGCCCAGGGACAGCGTGAAGCGTGTCGCCAGGCGATATCCCGCAGCGTTTTCCGCCTTCGAACGGCGGTATGCCAGCAAGGCTGTCAGCGCGCTGGCGATTGCCAGCACGGTTTCGACGGCTCCCGTTGTCTGGTCAAGCAACGGGGGCACGAAACCTCCAATCATGACGTAACGCAGATTGATCATTAAAAAATACGGAACGCTCATGCTGAACAGGAACAGATAAAATGCGCTGTGCAGCTTCTTGTGTTCGATCCTGGTCTCCAGATCCAAAACCGCCATGACATCACCCCCACCTTGATAAGGCTACTCTCCTGATAAGGCTATTCTTCTGCGCAACGCCGCTACATGGGGAGCGGTCCGGGTACTGGAAGACTCGTCGCCCCTCCGTCATCGTAGTCATAGAACGAACCGGTCACCAAGGGCGCCGCCGCAAACGATTCCTCTGCGGGAGGCGAGGCCGTCGACCATTCCAGAGTCTTTGCTTCCCAAGGATTCTCTCGGACTTTTTTCCCGGATTTCAGCGCCCACACAATGTGCAGCAGATTGAACAAAAAGCCCAGACCCAGAATAAAGGCAAAAATGGAAATGACGATGTTCATTCCCTGCAGGTATTGTGGATACACCGGAACCCAACGGTTCATGCCCCGTAAGCCCTGAATGAACATCAGGCTAAACGCGCCGTCAAAACCGATGAACACCCAGATCGCGCCGATAATTCCCAGTTTGGGATTGTACAGTCGTCCGGAAAACTTTGGCAGCCAGTAGTACATCGCAGCCAGCCAGGTGAATACCATGCCCCCGATAATCGTGAAGTGAAAGTGCGCCACCACGAAGAAGGTGTCATGCAACTGCAGGTTAATGACGGGGTCCGCAAGAAACACACCTGTCATTCCGCCAATCAGAAAATTGAACATGCTCATCAGCACGAGCAGCGATGGAACGGTCACTTTGAAACGCGATCGCCAGATTGTTCCAATCACAACCATATAGGTAAATCCGGTCGGAATTGAAATCATTTCAGTGAAGAAAGAGAAAGGCAGCATCTCAGTCAGACGCATATTGGTAAACATATGATGCGCCCACACAAAGCCGCTGAGCATCATGACGAAGATGAGTCCGATAATCCCCCACTCACGCGCAAATAACGGCTTCTTGGACATGACTGGCATGATTTCCATCCAGATGGCAAATGCGGGAACAACGATAATGTACACTTCCGGATGGCCAAACAGCCAAAACATTTCCAGGTAGGTGAGCGGACTGCCCACTGCAGTGAAAAACGGCAATGGCACAACGCGATCCAGCAGACCGAGGACAAACGTCATGTCGATCTCAGGCAGCCAGATGATATTCAACAGGCTGACCGTAAGGATTCCCCACGCGTACATTGGCAGTCGGTTCCAGGTAAGACCCTTTGTCCGTTTAAACAGGATCGTCGCAGTCAGATTCAGGGATACCATCAACGACGACACCGTGAGGGCAAACACACCCAGATAGTAGAAGAGAATTCCGTTCGGGTCATTCAACCCCAATGGTTCGTATCCGCGCCAGCCAGTGGTCCATTGGCCCAGCAGCGGGCTCAAAATCACGGTCAAGATGCCCGCGGGAACAAGCCACACGCTCAGTGCGGAGATTCTTGGAAAAGCAGACGAATTGGACCCTACCATCATGGGGATCAGATAGTTCCCCAGACCGCCGACCAGCGCCACCGTTCCCACCGAAAACATCATGATGGTGCCGTGAATGCCGACGGTTTCGATGTATTGGCCTGGGTAAGGGAACAGCCACATATGCGGTTCCCACAACTGCAGCCGCATCAGCATGGCCGCAAGTCCGGCGATGAAGAATCCGCCGGTGGAGGAAACGAGGTACTGAATCCCGATCACTTTGTGGTTGGTGCTATAGGCGAAATAGCGTCGCCATCCCGGAACTTCCACATAAGGAACCTGATAGCCGAAAGACGGCAGCAGAATGTTTTCCATCCCGCCAATGCCAAGCAGCCAGCCGATCAATGCCGCAACCCAGCCAAGAACCACGGATGGTTGCGTAATGAACGGCGTACCATACTGCGGGTCAATTACATAACTTACCAAACAGTTGACAACCACAAACGCGATGGCGGCCCACAACAACCCCCGTATGACCGGGGCCATGGGCCTTCTGCGCAGCGGTAACGGCGCATCGCCAATTCTTGCCACGCTCATGTGCGCAAACCTCCCCTAATTGCCCGCTTTCACTTGCTGTTTCACCCACTGAGTAAACGCTGAGCCGCTGACGACGTGAACTGTAGAGTACATGTAAGGGTGCCCTGGTCCGCACACTTCAGCACACTGCACCCTGACCATCGGATTTGTTTCCGTTGAAGTGATTTTTGTGGGCGTCGCCACCATATACCGCGTTTCGCCGGGAATGACATCCATTTTCTCGCCAAACGCCGGAATCCAGAAGGAATGAATGACATCCAGACCCAAAGCGTAAGGATGATTCGGATCAAATGACCGCAACACAAATTCGACCGGTCTCCCCACTGGAAGATACAGCACATTATTGCCGTTGGCGTTCAGTGCATTTTTAATTCCGTACTGTGGGTACGAAAAATACCATTCCCATTGGCGCGCCGTCACGTCGATCACCAGGTCGTGGCTGGTGGCCTGCGGGCTCATCTGCTGAAAGATCGCCTCTGCCGCCGAAGTGGTTGGATGAAGGAAGAACAGTAGATTGATGGCCAGAGAAAGCGTAACCCAGATCGTCACATAGGCGGCGTTGAATCGTGCTCCCTTGCCCCGCACCACACTTTCAGGCGAACGACGGCGACCGCGCAGCGGGATATAGATCAGCATCAGCACGACGAAAACGAAGATCGGCGTCAGAAAACGAAACAGAAATACGCTTGCATTGAGACCGTCAATCGCCTGAGTGGACGCCGTATAATAGTAAAAATTATGACCCCAAGCGCTGACTCCCAATTCACCTAAAATAGAAAATACAACCCACAAAACCCCAAATACCAGTAATTCAACCAAGGCCGAAACCCCCTCTTCCTCGCTCTTTCCCTACTGTTTCTCATGCGGGAAGGATGTTAATTGTTCCCTTCATACCATCCGCATAGTGAATGAAGCCCTGAACAAAACAGCCATACTCCCAGACGCCCGGTTTATTTGGCACGGTAAACTGCAGCGATATACTGCCGCCAGGACGAAGCGTCGGACTGAAATTGCCGTTTCCCGCACCCGTCACCAGCCACGGCCCCGGTTTTGGAAGACTGGTGACGATAGCCCTGTTCGTTGTCATGTTGTCCACCCAGTGTTCTTCCTGTATTGTGACGTGGACGCCATCCCAGAAATCTTCCTTGAACTGTACGCGCAGGTCTGTGAAAAAATTGGGATCGCGCGCAAACCCGCCCCGTCCAATCATCATTTCATGGAAATGCACAGGACTCAAATTGTGAATGTGCAGAACCATCGGCGTGCCGACCCGCCACGTCATCTGACTGGGAATATAGTAATAGTCCTGTTCATACACCTTGGTCATTCCAGAATCAACCTGCAGTCCACCCAATGCCGAGAATGCATTCGCAATCGGAGACGATTCAAAAAGAGCGGCGGCCGTAGCCACGAGCACTCCGCCGGTGCCTATCAAAAAGCTGCGACGACTCCAGTTTACGCTTTCTGGATCAGTCTCTTGGCCGTTTGACTGGCGATCTTTTTCATCCATGGTCCACCCTCCCGTTACTACTCATCGAAGCACCCTGATCAAGAACCGGAAACGAGCACCTGCGGCGTTCCGCCCGAGGTAACATTGAACCAGTCCCACATCCCAAAGTTTTGTGGACGGGACTGCGCGTCAATTCGATCCAGCAGATTCTCCATCCGATAGGCGCCTACTTTTGAAGCGACAAAGGTAAATGTCTGCGACTGCCCCGGGAACACTCCCGCCGCTGAATTGTTGACCATCGCAGAGACTGACATGCCAGCGTTCGGAAACGCAAGGCGATTCACAGAATTGTAGATGCCGACGCCAAACGGAATGCCGCCTGTATTTTGAAAATTGAGTTTGACCTTATAGCCGACTGGAATGTCAACGGTCATCAAACCGTTTGCGTAACCATTAAAATTGGCCCACCCGTTCGCCGAAGTCACTCCGGCGTCCACCGTCATCCTGACGGTGTGTTGCGCCGTGTTGACAGCAAACCACGACGGCTTGATCACTGTGCTCGCGGTGTTTGTTCCACAACCGGACAGGATCAGGCTGGAAGCCGCAACAAGACCCGCTAAACCATAAACAAATTTCACCAATTTCACCCCCTTTACATGACGATAAAGCCCACAAATTACACCAACGAATTTGATTTGTTAAAACCGAAAGACATCTCTGCGGTTGTATGTTCTAATCTGTCGTAATATTCAAACAGAAAAACCCCACCACCCTTATATGAATTTTCCCTTCGCAATGGTGTGACCGTTTCCGCCGATCACTTGTATAATCGTAAGTATTTCTACACAGGTTGTCAATATATTATCACACTTCCATCACAACTATTTGCGTACATTCACCGTATTGTCCCAAATGGTATTGTCCCAAATGACTTTTGGCAGCGAAGACGCTACAATACATAGTGAAAACTTGTTGCTGATCACGCGACTGGAAATCACCTTTACAACCGTGGAGGCTGACCGCTTGCATCGACTCTTCAGGCCAATCACGTTACTCATTGCGGTCGCGTGCTGTTCGCTGCTCTCTGGCTGCTCTGCCACCGGTTCCCATACACCGGAGCAGGCAGTGCAATCGCGCGCATTCACCCGGCATGGTCAACGGATTACGGTTACGCTTGCTCCGACAACACCGATTTCCCTGCATCCGGTTCAGATCAGTGTGACAGTGCACGAACCGGGCCACAGCACAGAGCGGATCCACGGCGTGTGGATCTCGGAAAATATGGACGCCATGAGCATGCCTGTTCCGCCGGTGACTCTTACCCAGGCAGGAAATCAGTCTTTCCACGGCACACTGGTCTTTGTCATGCAGGGAACGTGGAAAATTGTTATACATTTGGACACTTCAACAGGAAAAGCGCTGATCGCTGCACTCTCTGTGCAAGTCCAATAAACATCGCAGCACTTTGGAGGCCGTATGACGACAACGAAAACAGACACTGGGAAGCGCCGACTGTATAACCGCAGGGGTTTTCTGCTCACCGTCTCCGTCACACTGTTTGCGGCAACGGTCTCCGCTCCCTTCCAGACGCTTTCAACAAGATTGAACATGAGCCAACTGGTCAGTCTGCAGGCTGTGCAATTCCTGCTGATCCTGATCGCAGGCATGTTGCCTGCGCTTTTGTTTGCGAATCGCATCCTGCAGGCGACGAGAACTTTTACAAAAGCCCTTTTACAGACTGCAAGCGACGCAGAGCGCCAGTCGTATCTTCGTCTGGTGGCTTCCATCGTCATCATTTTTGGCATGTTCGCAAGTTTTGTCTGGACGAGTACAACCGTGAATTCCTTTGTGGAATTGCATCGGGGCGTACTCGTAGAATCGGACCTGCTGGTCTACCTCATGGGTCTCCTGACCGCCGCCGCATGGTCCATACTGCTTGAGGACCGGGCGTGGTATGGTCTCCTGTTCACTCCCACCCTCGCCATGATGACGATTGCAAACATTCTCACAAAGCACAGTTGGTAACGCTGCACAACTTGAGGAGGCCACAAAATGAACACAGTGAGATGGGGGATCCTTGGCACCGCCCGCATCGCCGCGCAGCAGGTAATCCCCGGACTCCAGGAAGCCCTCTCTGCGCAAGTGACTGCAGTCGCGAGTCGAGATTCCGCGCGCGGCCGCCAATTTGCAGCACAACACAACATTGGCACTGTCTATGGAAGCTATGAAGAACTGCTCCGGGACCCGGCTGTCGACGCAGTCTACATTCCCCTGCCAAACCATCTTCACGCCGAATGGACAATCAAGGCCGCCGAACACGGCAAACATGTATTGTGCGAGAAACCGATGGCGCGCACGACGGCAGAGTCCATAACCATGATCGACGCCTGCCGTCGCCACGGCGTACTGTTTCTGGAAGCCTTCATGTATCAGTTCCATCCGCAGTGGGCGCGCGTTCAGGAACTGCTGGCAGACGGGGAGATTGGCTCTGTTCGGGTGGTCGATTCGCGATTCAGTTTTCGTCTTAAGGACTCATCCGATATTCGCATGAATCCCGCCATGGGCGGCGGCGCACTGTACGATGTCGGCACTTACTGCGTACACGCCAGCCGCCTGGTCATGGGTACGGAACCAATCGCGGCAAGCGCGCAGGCCTATTCCCCAAACGCAGACAACGTGGACACAACGCTAAGCGCCACACTGGCATTTTCGGGGGAGCGCTTCGCCCATTTTCACTGTTCATTTGACGCCAGCGACGAACAGTCGGTCGCCATTTACGGCACGCTCGGCAAGATTATCGTCACACTGCCCTTTCGACCCGATAAAGGAACTCCTGAACTGCGGGTGGAAGGCAAATCCGGCGTCCGCACACATTCGTTTGAGCCGGAGAGCGTGTACGCTCTGCAGGCCGCCTATATGTCCGACCTGATTCTGGCAGAGCAAAAATCCAATCTTTATGAAGATCGCTCCCTTGGACAGATGCGCGCCCTGGACCGACTGTATGCTTCCTGTACGTGGATCAACCAAGAATAAACCTGTAAACTGCAACATCACGACTCCCCGGCCAGAGAATAGTTGGTGAAATGGCCCATATCAGGATGCAGATAGTGTTTGCGACACACCGACTTGTACAACTCGTTGCCGCCCACCTCAATCTGTTCCCCCGTGTATATGGGCTCGCCATTTTTTACCTTCAGGATCATCGTTGCCTTGCGATTGCACGTCGCATCCGCGCATACGGTCTTGATTTCTTCAATCTGGTCCGCAAACAGAATCGCGGCTTCACTGCCCTCAAAAAACTGATTGCGATAGTCTTTTAACAGCCCATACATGATGACCGGGATATTTAGATCGTCAGCCACCCGCGCCAGATGTTCGACATGATGCGCCCGCAAAAACTGCACTTCGTCCACAAGCACACAATCCGGACGCTGGGATTCGATCAATGAAAACAGATCGCTGTCGTCCTCAACCACGAGCGCGTCACGCGCAATCCCAACCCGTGAAGCGATCCTGCCGCAGCCGTCGCGCGCATCGATGGCAGGAGTAAACAGCATGACGCGCTTCCCCTGTTCTTCATAATTGTGCGCCACCGTGAGCAGTTGAATCGACTTGCTTGCGTTCATCTGTCCAAAACGATAGTACAGTTTCGCCATAACATTCGTTCCCTCTCGAACAATTCGATACAAGTTTAAGCTTACAAAGGAGCGCTAGAACGAACGTTCCAGTTCATCAACCAGCGACCCGACATAGGCGACGGCGCTGCGGATCGGTTCCGGAGACGACATATCGACGCCTGCGGTTTTCAGGAGTTCAAGCGGCTTCATCGTTCCACCGGCTTTCAGAACCTGCAGCCAGCGGTCAACAGCCGGTTGACCCTCTTCTTTGATCAACTGCGCCACCGCCGTTGACGCGGTGAGCCCCGCCGAATACGTGTACGGATACAATCCCATATAATAGTGCGGCTGTCGCATCCATGTGAGTTTCGCGCCTGCGTCAATCTCCACCGCGTCGCCCCAAAAATTCGCGAGCACCTCGCCTTTTTGTTCAGACAGCATGGTCGCAGTGATCGGCCTGCCCTCTTCGGCAAGCGCGTACACACGCCGTTGCAGCGCCCCCTCCAGAAGATGAGTGACGAAGTTGTGATAATACGTGCCCAGCGACTGCATGACAACCCAGCGCCTCATGCGCGGGTCGGTGGAGTTCTTCAGGATGTGCTGAGCCAACAGCATCTCATTCATCGTCGACGGCGCTTCCACAAAATACATGGACGGTCGCGTGTTGGCCATGCGCTGGTAGCGATTGGCGAGATTGAAGTGGCCGGCATGCCCCAGTTCATGCGCCAGCACGAAGGCGCTGCGCATCGTATCCGTCCACGTGATCAAAATATACGAGTGCGATCCGTAGGGGCTTGCGCAAAACGCTCCGGTGGATTTCCCGACGTTGTCCGCACGATCCACCCAGCGCTCTGTCAGCGCCGTCCTGATGATTGCGCTGTACTCCGGACCGAGCACCGACAGAGCGCCCAGAATGATCGCTGACGCTTCTTCGTATGTGGTTTTTGGACTGAAGTCCGGATCGAGCGGCGCTTTCAGGTCACAGTGCAGCATTCTGTCGAGGCCCAGGACACGTTGCCGCAACCGGGCCAGGCGGCGCATATGCGGCGCCAGTTCTGTCTGGATGATGTCGAGAATGTTGTAATACATCTCTGGCGTCACCTGTTGTGGGCGCAACAGCATGTGTGTGACCGACTCGTAATTGCGCAGACGCGACAGCGCGATCTGCTTTTTAACCTCTGTGGCGTAGGTGGCCGCAAACGTATTCCTGTACTGTTCCAGAGTCGCCGCAAACGAAGCGTACGCCTTGCGCCGCAGAGTTGTATCGGGAGATTCCACATATTCGTCTTCATACAGGGCGAAAGACATCGGCAGTTGCGCACCGTCCGGGTCTGTGATCGGAACAAACTGCATGTCAGAGGATTTGCCTCTCTGATAGATCGTGTACGGAGCGCCGAAGACTTCCCCCAAACTGGCGAGCGCCCGCTCCGTCTCCGGAGACAGTGTGAACGGCTTCGTCTCCAGCAACTCCGTCAAATTCTTGCGCAGAGATTCAAGACCAGGTTCCTCCTGCCCATATCGCTCCACCGTACCGGCGGGCAAAGCGAGAAGCTCCGAATCGATGAACGAGAGGGCTGCGCCAATCGCGGCAAGCATCGCAGCAACTCGACCCGAGTTCGCCTGATTGACAGGGTTCGCGCCGTCTTCAGAATTGTGCAGGTGCGCATAGGTCGACACCCTCGTCACGCGCCCCAGGAGCTCCTCCTGCGCGTTCAAACACGCCAAGAGCACCCCCGCGCCTTCGTGAAAGCGACCCTGATACTGCGTCACACTCGGCAAATCCGCCACAACAGCCGCCAATTCCGCTTCCCACGCCGCGGCTGACGAAAACAGATCGGCAAGATTCCACGTCATGTCAACCGGAACTTCGGCCCTGGTCAATCGTTTTTTCACCAAATCATTCCCCCCTTTTCAAATCAGGACAGACCGAAATCGACGTTGTCCGGGTCATAATCAAAGCTGCGCCGATTTTGGTTGAGCGCGTCGATGCGGGATACTTCTGCGGCGGTGAGCGCAAAATCGAACACAGCGGCATTCTCGCGAATGCGCTGCGCGTGAACTGACTTCGGTATCGTGACCACGCCATGCTCCAGATCCCAGCGCAGTACGATCTGGGCTGGCGTTTTCCCGTACTGTTTGCCGAGTTCGCGAATCACCGGATGATCCAGCAGTTCCCCGCCGCGCATGAGCGGCGACCACGCTTCGAGCTGGATACCCTGCTCCTTGCAGAACTGCAGCACTTCCTGTTGGGTCAGGTACGGATGATACTCAACCTGGTTGACCATCGGTTTGACCGGAAAGCGTTCCAGCAGATCCTGCAAATGATGGACCTGAAAATTACTTACTCCAATGGCTCTGACATGCCCATCTTCATAAAGTTTCTCAAGAGCCCGCCAGGTGTCGCGATACTTGTCTTTTATGGCCCAGTGGATCAAATAGAGATCGACATACTCGACGCCGAGCTTCTTGCGGCTCTCTTCAAACGCCGCGAGCGTCGATTCATAGCCCTGACGACTGTTCCAGACCTTCGTGGTGATAAAGAGTTGTTCGCGGTCGACTCCGGAACGTTGAATCCCCTGGCCGACGCCCGTTTCATTGTCATACACAGCCGCTGTGTCGATGCTCCGGTAACCCGTTTCAATCGCCGTTTGCACAGCCTGCGCCACTTCTTCGCCGTCTTTGGCCTGCCATACGCCAAGCCCGAACCAGGGCATCGCCACACCGTTGTGCAGTGTCGCAGAATCGGACAATCCATGCATGTGCTCCATCATCCCCTTCAACTCCTTCAACTCCTTCAAGTCTTTCAAGTCTTTCAAGTCTTTCAATCGTATTTTTATTATATCTTATGTCTTCCGTTCTTTTTCAACGGAATTCGCGGGTAAGCGATCAAGCGATTTCTTGATTCGGCGATGAATGTACCCGTACAGCAGGATCAGCGCCACAGCGCCAATCACAATCGGAACCAATTCTCTTTGCCAGTTTTTGCTGGCATAATCCCAAGCCTTGACGATGAGCCCGCCGAACAGGACAAATGAAGCCGTCCAGAGAAACGAGGAGAGCAGCATCACAGGTGCGAACACTATGAGTTTGACCCGATTGATGCCCGCCACGTATGGGGTGATGTCGCGAACGACTGCGATGAAACGGGAAATTACCAGGGTCAGAATGGTATACTTGCGAAATAAATTTTCGCTTTGTTCCAGTCGCGCAGAAGACAGGAACACATATTTCCCATATTTCAGGATAAACGGACGACCTAACAGGCGCCCTATCCAATACGCAATCATGGCGCCCGTGAACGTACCCAATCCAGTCGCCACAATGATCAGCAGTGGGTTCAGATGATAGATGGGGTTCTTGGACAGAATTCCCGCCGTCGTCAATTCGGTTTCGCCAGGCACAATCAAAATAAAATACTCCAGCGCCAGCAAGATGAATAATCCCACATAGCGAAACGTCTCAATCAAATGCACAACATTCATTTCAGCATTCTCCATTCCTATCCTATACGACCGTCAGCGAAAGACTGTCCATTTATCATTATATCTTCGAACGCCTCTTTGTCCCAGACAAAAAAACTTTCGCATCATATTACAATTATTATCCAGCAGCCTCTTGACATTGTATGGAGCGATCTAATACACTTCATGCATGAGGTGGTCAATGTGTCAGAGGAGTCATTGTGGTATCCAGATGTACGCATCGACCCATCGCGACCGCTGTACGAACAGTTTTGCGAACAGATGCGCGCCGACATTGCGCGCGGTGTGCTGCAGTCAGGGGCGCGCCTGCCTTCGGTGCGCGATCTGGCGGCGTGGTTGCGGGTCAATCCCAATACGGTCATGCGCACCTATCAGGAGCTTGAACGCAGTAAGTTGCTCGTGACGCGCCGCGGACAAGGCACCTTTGTGACTGACGATGTGCGCATTGTGGAGGAGAGCAAACGGGAGATCGCACGCCAGGCAGTCACTGAACTGCGCGCCAGGGCCGCAGCGATCGGACTGACAACAGAACAGCTGTGGTTGCTGGGTCAGGGGGAGGAACAGGCATGAACGCTATAAAGCGACAGGATGCGGTTGCCGTGCACTGCCAGAACGTCTCGATGAAGATCCGCAAGAAAATGATTCTGCACAAAGTGAATTTTACGATTGAGGGCGGCCGTATCGTCGGATTGCTGGGCCCAAACGGAGCGGGCAAATCGACCTTGCTGAAAATGATCGCCGGACTCACCCGACCGCTGTCCGGCGAGGTTCGCATCTTCGGTCAAACGGCTGGCGCGCACACACTGGATCAAGTTGCTTTTCTGCCGGATCGCGGCAAACTGCCAGGCTGGCTCACGGGCGCAGAGTGGCTGCAATTTGCGGCGTCGATCTATCCGGACTGGAATCGGGAGCGGTCACGTTACCTGGTCGACGCGCTGAAAGCGAATCTCGACACGCACATATCGTCGCAATCGCGCGGAGAAGAAGCGCGGCTGCACCTGCTGACCTGTCTGGCCCGCGAAGCGCCGCTCATAGTCCTTGACGAACCGTTTGCCGGCGTGGATCTGATATCACGCGAAAAAATCGCGTCTTCGGTGGTGGCGGATCTGGCGGACGGTCACCGGACATTAATCATGGCGACACACGATATTCGCGAGTTAGAGCCGCTCTTTGATCAGGTGGTCTTTATTCACGAAGGCGTCGCATCCGGCCCCGAAAACGTTGAACTTCTTCGCCAGTCTGGCCGCTCCGTGGAGACACGGTACAAGGAGGTTTTCGCATGAAATCCGTGCTGGCGCTGGCGCGGCTGGAGTATTCCCGCCACGAAAGATGGGCGCTGTTACCAAGAAAACAGGGGCGCATACCTTATACAGCTCTCATTGTTATTGCGACCGTCGCGCTGGGCAGTACGCTCTTTGACAGCCTTCTGATCAAGAAGCTCGGACAGACTCAGGAGTGGATCTATGTTTGGGGCGTTGCCTGGGTCTTTTGCGTGATGGTCTTTCAGTGGGTGATCACTTTTGTCGTCGGACAGACGCCGGAACAGGACTGGTGGCTGTCGTTTCCTCATCCGCGCCTCCAGCTCATGCTTGGGAAGAGTCTCGCAACGGTTGCGATCAGCGCGCGCATCGGAGCCACACTGGCCATCGGTCTCGCTCTGGCGCACACTGTTCTCGCGCTCGTTTTTCGCGCGTCCGTCGGCGTTTCGCCGGGTCAACTTGGCTACGGGTTGCTGGTCTGCCTGAGTGTAGTCATCTTACTGCCGTTTGCGATCGGATTCAGTTCGCTTGCGGTGGTCGTGGCGAAAGGCTGGCTGCGGATTCTGGCCGTGCTGCACGTCGTCGGCATGTATGCGCTGTCATTTATTGCCATCATGGGCGGCATTGCCGCCGCGACACCCGGAACAACGGCTGCGTTCGGATTCCCCAACCTCACATCCACGCAGGTATTGCTGCGCGCATTGCCCTGGTTTCTGCTTTGCTGGCCGGTTGCGCTCGTCTGTCTGGCGCTGACGCCGTGGGGACTGGCGCGCCTCGGAGACGCCCGCTTTCCAAACGCAGGTTCGCCGAGCTATCGGAACGACGGAGCGGTTTCAGACACGGGCGCTTCGAAGGTGCGCAGGAAGGCGTTCGGCGGTGAAGGCAAGGCGGCGATCCGCGGCGGCGCGCGAAGAAGCGCGCGGCTGCAACTGGAGTGGGCGTCTGGTCAGAAATCCGAGTTTCCGGAACGGACGCATCGCCCGTATGCCGCTTTGTTTCGACTGGAGTTGACGCGGTATCGCTGGTTGTCGCGATCCGCGAACCGGTTCACCTCGGCGGCGGCGTATACATGGCTGTTCGTGATGTTTGTGGGTGGCTTCTTTATTGAACTGTCGAGTCTTGCCATGTTTTTCGTCCCCATGTTCGCATCCTGGTTGATCATGTTTGGACTGTACACCTACAGCATGAACATGAGGACATGGGATCGCGCCCGCGGCTATCTGCCGTGGTTGCTCTCCTTTCCGCTCACGCGCTGGAAGCTGCTCGTTGTCGAAAGACTGGCCGCGCTCTACGCGATGATTCTCGCCAATCTGCTCAGTCTGGCAGCGTGTGCAGTGGGATTTCTGTTGCATGCAATGTTTACGCCCATACCTCGTGAAGCGGGGTTAAGTCTGGCATTAATGGCCCAATATGAACTGGTGTGGTTTGTGACCGGCGCCCTTGGACTGGGGCTCACTTCATGCTACGCCTGGATCATGGCGCACCCGTCTCGGGTGATTCTCTTGCTGCCGCTGGCATACGCGCCCATGATCGTTTTCTTCTATATGAATAACCTGTGGACGGGTCAGAACGGCAACTCGCTGCCAGCGGCGCTGGTCGACTACGGCTTTGTGCTGGCCTGGATCATCGGGATAGGGTTGCCACTGGCCGTGTGGGGAATCTGGATAGGCGCACGCTATCAGCATATCTACATGCAACTCGCCCCGGCGAAATTTCTCTTTCAGTCCGCCAGGTAGTCTCGCTGAGTGTGTGCGGCGATATTGACTGACCGCATTTGGCCGCATTTGGCCGCATTTGTCCATCAACAGATCAGCGCAGGCTCCGCCGCGTCTCCCGATTCAGGTGGCCGACATGGCTCTCGTACAGTATATTCCATGAGGTCTCGAATCGCTTGTACATAGTCGGGTAATGGCGACGTAGATACAGAATTCCAGCCGCGATCTCTTCATGAAACTGCGATTCCTCGTCCAACATGGTCGCCAGGTCTGTCTCCATCTCATCCAGCAGTTCCTGCAGCGAATCGTCTTCCGAGTCTGCGGCGCTCCACTTGATCGCTTGCAGCGTGACAAGCGGGATTACATGACGGTCAGCCAGCAAACGGTCCAACTCCCGCTCAAAATGCAGCCGCTCCTCCAGTTTGCGGCGTAACGGCAGCAGCGTTTTGTCCTTGGGTTTCAAGTATAACGCCAAATCCAGAAATGCCAGCGCTCCTTTGGTGTATCTCCCCGCAGCAAACACATCGTGTGCTTCGACGAGCTCAGAGAACGCCGACTGCCTGTCCTCTTCGGATGCCAAACAGCGGAAAAATCGCCGAACGCGCGTCTGGATCTGCGACCAGTCCTGCCAACGCTCCGTTTCCACCATGAGACCGACGCGTGAGATAAACCAGAAGAGGGCGTCCGGCGTATCGTGCAGCAGATCGCGCAGATACCCGTTTACCAGTTCCAGCGCCTCGTCAAAGCGCTCAAGCTCGCGCAGGATATCCACCTTGATCCTCTGAATCGCGTCTCGCAGCGCGGGATACTGCGTCATTGCGCCGTCCAGTTCTGCCACTGCCTGTTCGACGCGCTCTTCTTCTACAAGTATCCGGGAGGCGGCGATGTGAATGCTCACTCTGGCCTCATCCGTGTGACTCTGCGCCAGAGCGCCGTCAATCTCAGCGCGAAATTGACGGTCATTCTCCCCGTGCAGCGCGATGGCAGCCAGAGTCAAGTATATCCCAAGATAGTGGGGATCAATTTTCTTGGCCTTTCTCAGCAGTTGCTCCGCCTGTTTCAGTTTGTTTTCCTGCAACAGCTGATAGGCGCGATCAACCAGTTCCTCGCCGCTTGAACCGTATTTGCGAATGAGATCGTACTGGCTGCGTTTTTGCTGATCGCGAAGCGTCTCATAGGCGCGCCGAATCTGCTCAAACTCCGCCGCGTGGGACTCCGGAGTAAACAGTTTGACCAACCGCAGGTAGCTGTCCTTGATCTCTTCAGGCTTTGCATTGACTGACACATCCAGTATTTCATAGTAATCTTCGTCGCTATTCTGGGTGTTCTTGCGTTGCCGCTGCCTTCTCGCCATAAGATCGCCGCCTCAAATAAGTCCGTCGTCCATCTGTTCAGTCATCCTCGTCATCCGAAACAGTATCCTGGATATCGCCTTCCAGAATTTCGTTCCACTCCCCGTCATCCTCCAGATCCGATTCCTCCAGCCAGGCGTCATCCAGATCCTCATCGTCGTCCGTTTCCGGCGCAGACTTGCCCAAAGAATCAATCCGCTGCCGACTCTCCTCAAACGCCTCTTGCGAATCCCGTTGCAACGCGTCCTGAACGACCAGCCGCATGGTCTGACCGTTCGCCGCTGACGTTGCCGAAACATCGAGAATGCCATTCAGGTTATACCGAAACTGCACCTGGATCTCCTCAGTCTCTTCGAGATTTTCCGGGATCCCCTCAAGAAGGAATTCGCCCAGGCTGTGGTTGTATTTGACCCAGTCGTTCTCTCCTTGGTAGATCTCGATCGCGACCTGAGTCTGACCGGGAAATGTAGTGAAGTAGCGTTCCGACTTCGTCACCGGGATGGTCGTATTGCGCGGAATGACGACGGAAAACGCTCCCGGTTTGGCGCCGCGACCCTGCATGTGTTTCAGCACCGCGATGCCCATGGAAAATGGGGCCACATCCGTCACGACAAGACCGCTGGCAGACAGTGCGCCTGACTTCAGGCCCGCCTGCACAGTCGCCCCGAGAGCGACTGCCTCGTCTGGATTGATGTCCACGCGCGCCGGTCGGCCAAAGAACGCCTGCATGAGCGACTGCACGCGCACAATGCGGGTGGAACCCCCCACCAGCAGGATTTCATCCACATCGTTTTCCGCCAGACGCGCATCTGCCAGCACAGTGCGGACACTCTCCATCGTCTCCGCCAGCAGATCGTCGATCAAAGTTTCAAACTCTTCGCGCGACACTGCGACGTGCAGCCCAACAGGGCGGTCATCTTTCACCGTGACAAGCGGAAGCGAAACGGATGCGGTCGCTTCGGCGGACAGCCGCTTTTTCACCCGTTCCGCCTCTTCTTTCAATAACGCCTTGGCGCGTATGTCCAACCTTGGGTCGACGCCGTGCTCCGCGATCATACGGGCGGCAAACAGGTCCACCAGCCGCCAGTCAAAATCCTCGCCGCCCAATTGCCGATTTCCCGTGGTCGCCTGCACTTCCAGCACGCCGCCCATCAGTTCACAGACCGAAACGTCAAATGTACCGCCGCCCAGGTCATAGACCAGAACATGCGCATGATCGTCCAGATGGTCCAACCCATAGGCAAGCGCTGCGGCTGTCGGTTCATTGATAATCCGTTCCACAGCGAACCCGGCCAGTTCTCCCGCGCGTTTCGTGGCGCGCCGTTGTTCGTCCGTGAAGTAGGCGGGAACGGTGATCACAGCTTCCTTTTCACCTTCGCCCAACGCGGCGTCCGCATAGCCCTTCAACTCTTTGAGGATGAGCGCCGAGATCTCTTCGGGCAAGAGGGCTTGTCCAGCGATGGAAAGCGGTTCGGCGCTTCCCATCTTTCGTTTCACCGCAGCCACAGTGCGATCTGGCATGGCGACCAATGACGCGCGCGCCGCCTCGCCCACCGCCACCTGCCCAGCGAGGTCGATCATGACAACGGACGGCGTGATGCGCTCCCCGCGCGGTGACGCAATGATCTCAGGTCGTCCAGCGCGTATGTACGCGATAGCAGAATTTGTCGTGCCTAAATCAATGCCGACGATCGGCCGAAATTTGTTGTGCTCTGCGTCAAGACTCATCTTCCGAACTCCTCTCCCTCTCCCTCTCCCTCTCCCGCGCGGTGACCACCAGCGCCTTGCGAATGATCTCTCCACTTGCGCGCGCAAACCCCCGCCGGAGCACCTGCAGCACCTCATATGGCGCATGGCCCTCGGACGGGTCAACTTCCACCGACTGCGCGGCTTCACAAAAACGCGCATCAAATGACCTTCCCGCCACGGGCAATTCCCACACTTCAATCGCGGAAAGTTCACGCAATATCTGATCCATCCATTGCGTCAGAAGCGGAGCCCATGAAGACAGCGCATCCTCCCCGAGCTGGCGCAAGAGTTCGTCCAGGTCATCCAGCCATCGCAGCATCGCCGCTACAAGCCGATCCGTGCGCTCCTCAACCAGTTGCAGGCGGTGCGACGCCTCGTCCAGACTGCCCTGATGCTGGAACAACTCGCTCAGCGCGGCGTCGATGCCTGCCAATTTCGCGCTGTGTTCCTGCCCTGTCCTGTACTGAAGCCGACCCAGTTTATTCACATGTTCATTGATCTGATCAAGTTTCTCCCGCGAACGGCTGACATCGTCGCGGATCTCGTGGATCTCGTTCAGAGCAGCGGACCATTCTTCATGCCGCGCCCTTGCTTCCTTCCTGCTCCACCATCGCCAGGTCACGATATCCCCCTTTGCGGCTTACTCTTCGCCCTTACCGTTGCCGCATTGCAACACCTTGATTGATGATTCTGAGAGACATTCTAGCACAATCCAACGAATGCGTGCAGACAGCACAGCGAAATCCATGCCCTGACATCCATTGTTCCATATGAAACACATCTTGCTGCAATTTCTGCGCAGCGCCCATGCAAAATGCTCGTCTCACAAGGTTGCCTTCAGCCGCTCCACGAAACTCACAAATTGCACGACGGCGGGAGACACAGACGCCCGCGTCATCAGAAACGTCTGTGCGACAGGCAGATGAATGCCCTGTGCAGGCACTGACGCCAGCCTCCCTTCCAGGCGCTCGCGAACGATCGTCGACGCGGGCAAAAAAGAGATCCCGAGACCCTCCTCAATGAACCGTTTGGTGATATGCACTTGCGTCACCATCATCGTGCTCATGTGAGGCGCGACACGACGCAATTGCGCCAACAAGTCGTCCCAGTAGCCAGGGTGGTTATGCGTCAGTACCCTGTGCGTGTCAAGGAGTTCCGCCAGACTTGCGGCCGCCCCGTCAAGATCGACGTCGGCGGTTGGAACCACGCACACGATGCGGTCGTCATAGAGCGGCGTTGCCGTGATGTTCCTTTGCCGCGCAGCAGTGCGCGACAATCCAATATCAATCGCCAAATCGGACAGCGCATCCTCAATCTCAGACGACTCCATGACGCGAATCCGCAACTCCACTTCCGGGTGTACGGCTGAAAACTTTGCAACGATCCGCGGCAATACGGAAGCGGCAATGAGCGGTGACACGCCCAGTGTCAATGTGCCCGTATACCCTTGCAGCCAACTGCGAAACTGTTGCACATTGTCATCGTGCGCCTCCACGATGCGCCTCGCCTCACGCAAAAAACGGCGGCCCGCAGCACTCAAATGCACATGGCGGCCACGCCTCTCAAACAGCGCCACGCCCAGCTCTTCCTCCAATTGCCTGACATGCACGCTGACCGTCGGCTGTGAAATGAAAAGCGCTTCACTCGCAGCGCGAAAGTTTTCCTTGGCGGCCGCCGCAATAAACGTTCGCAAGCACTCGATATCCATATCCCATCCCCATCCTTCGCGCGGAAAACCAAGCGCCTCGGATCACCTGCACATCCTGCACATCCTGCACATCCTGCATTTCCGTTCCTGATTTATATTTCTAATCAAACTGATGAAAATGATTTTCTTTTATTATAATGGCTATGCCCATATACTTCTGTCAAGGAAGAGGTGATGGATGTGGTCATCGTAAATGGCCTCGATGATGTGGTTGCTGTACAAAGCGAGATCAGTCTGGTTGACGGGGAGCGCGGACAACTCATCTATAGAGGGATGCGGGCAGAGGACGTGGCTTCTCAGCACACGTTCGAAGAGGCCGCTTACCTGATCTGGCATGGGCGACTGCCCTCCTCACGCGAGCAGGCAAAGCTGCGCGCCGCGCTCACGGAACAGCGTGACCTGCCGCCCCATGTGCAAACGATCATCGCCGCTTTGCCTGAGGAAACAGGCATTATGGACACACTGCGCACCGCCGTGTCGGCGCTCGGAACGGGAATGACTTTTCCCGCCGCCATGAATGATGTGGTGTCAGTCACCGCAAAAATCCCCACCGTGATCGCCCATTGGTTAACCCGCAAAAGAGGGATCGCGCCCACTCCCGCGCCGTCTGGTATCGGTCACGTGGAATATTTCCTGTATACCCTGCACGGTGCGCTGCCAAGCCAGGCTCACACAGATGCTCTGAGCGCCTACTGGATCCTCAGCATGGAGCATGGGATGAATGTGTCCACCTTCGCCGCCCGCGTGACCTCTTCCACGCAAACGGACCTCGCGTCGGCATTATGCGCCGCCATCGGCGCGATGAAGGGACCACTGCACGGCGGCGCGCCCGCAGAAGTGTTTGCAATGCTTGATGACATAGAGGATGCGGACAAGGCGGAGTCCTGGTTGCGCGACAAACTCGAACGCAAAGAACGGTTGATGGGATTCGGACATCGCATTTATCGGACATATGACCCAAGAGCGGCCGCGCTGCGGGCGGTCGTCAGGAAGTACGCGGCGAAAGACCCGTGGTTTTCTCTGGCTGAACAGGTGGAAGCGACGGCGCTTGCCTTGCTGCAGGAATACAAACCGCAGCGCCCACTGTATACGAACATCGAATACTATGCAGCCGCCGTGATGCGCGCCCTGCAAATACCAAAAGAACTATATACGGCCACTTTTGCCGCCAGCCGCATCGTGGGCTGGTGCGCCCATATTCTCGAACAGGAGGCGCACAACCGGCTGATTCGTCCACAGTCCACTTACGACGGCCCCTTGCCGAAACCACTTTCCCAATCGCAGCCAGCCGTCGGCGACGCATGACCAGCGTCTCCCAAAGCGCGCACGCCGTACGCAAACAGGGATGACCGAGTCAGCAAAGACCCAACCATCCCTGTTTGCGTACGGCGCGCCGTCGTGCTGTTGCGTGTCGTGCTGTCGCGCGTGTCGTGCTGTCGCGCGTGTCGTGCTGTTGCGTGTTGTGCCATCGCGTGTCGCATCGTGCTGTATCGCGCCTTGCGCGCGCCTCTTTCTAGCCCGCGTTAACTGCGGCGACGACTTTCTCCAGCAACATGTTTTCGGGGGCTGCTCCCTCAAGCGAATAGTCATCGGTTTGATTGAGCACAGTCTTTGGTACGCCGTACACATTGAACTGGTTGGCCCACTCCGAAAATTCCGTCGCCTCCACCATGTTGCCCACCACATGGGATGATTCAAATGCAAACTGATGTGCAAGCCGCACCGCGGCTGGGCAATACGGTCAGGTGGGGGTCACAAAAACGGACAGTTCTATGGCTTTGTCCATCGCTGCCAAAGCCGCTTTCGTATCCGGCCGCAAACCGGAATCGCCGCTCGAAACCATGAGAATATCCTCCAGCAAAGTGGCGAACTCATAACCGCTCGGCGCCCCGTAAAACCGAATCCCATAATCCACGCGGCTGTCGTCGGTCAATGCAATGACGGGCACTTTTTCCACCCCAGCCAGTTTGGCCTGCGCCTCATCCGCATAGATATTGTACGTTTCGAGGGTCAGCAGATCCGAAAGTTCACACAGTTCCTGAAGCAGCATCTTGATTTCTGAACACGATGCACAGTTGAGCGAGGACTCATAAAACTGAACCACCACGGAACTTGCCAATTCACTGAAACGTTCCCGAATTACCGTTCTGTTCTTTTCGGAAATCAGCATGTTCATTCTCCCTGTCTGCTTATTCGACGTGACCATCCCAGCCATACATACCGCCCATCAGGTTGTGGACTTTTGTATACCCCATGCTGCCAAGCATTTGGCAGGCCGTGCTGCTGCGGCCGCCGCTTGCGCAGACGATGACGCTCTCCCCGTTGGGGTCGATTTCCTTATAGCGGGCAGACAATTCGCCTAGCGGAATCAATTTGGCTCCTGGAATATGACCGGAACGAAATTCACCCGGCTGGCGTACATCAATAATCTGCAGCATTTGCGAAGATTTCATTCTTTCCTTGACGTCAACAGACATCCATTGCGAAATAGCCACTTCGTCACTCCCACTTTACAATAAAATTGGCCAAAAAGGTCAAGTCACCCTAAGCAACCGTCAGCGGATCCATCACGCTCAGTCCGTTTTGTGTGCAAAGGTTACGAAGACATGAGTTATTTATATACCCTACTGGGTATATAGTCAAGTGGCGCGGCACGCAAATTATGATCCGATCTCTCTCCCGATCGTGAGGCAGTTTGCGTATGAGTGACTGCACGACCGCTCGGATTCCTTGCCGGAACCAGAGCGGCCGCACACTTTGACTATTTGACGCGCTATATTGACACCGCATTAGTTCTGTATCGTGGTTTAGTGTTCCGTAATTCATAACAGTCTGCTACAATATACGCAGGCAACAGCAGTTGATATTTCTGAGGAGGTTATTATGAAATGAATGGATACCAATGCCCTGAAGGCGTTGTCATCACCGGAACGTATGAACCATCGTTCGCCGCCATTCTGACGCCGGACGCTTTGTCATTTATCGCCGCACTGACGCGCGCCCACGGAACGCGCCGCAACGAACTGCTGCGACAAAGGTCTGTGCGCCAACAGAACATCGACGCAGGTCAACTGCCCGATTTTCTTCCGGAAACCAGGCGCATAAGAGAATCTGACTGGACAGTCGCCCCAATCCCCGCCGATCTTCAGGATCGGCGGGTGGAGATCACAGGCCCCTCCAGTGACCGCAAGATGGTGATCAATGCGCTCAATTCTGGCGCCAAAGTATTTATGGCAGATTTTGAGGACGCCAATTCGCCAACCTGGGATAACACGATTCTCGGCCAGATCAATCTGTACGACGCCATTCGCCGGCAAATCACGTTCACCAACCCTGACGGCAAACGGTACGCGCTGAATGAACAGGTCGCCACACTGATTGTTCGACCGCGCGGCTGGCATCTGAATGAAAAACATATTTTCGTGGACGGAAACCCCGTTGCTGGAGGAATCCTCGATTTCGGGCTGTATGCTTTCCACAACGCCGCGAAATTGTTGGCGCAAAACTCTGGACCATACTTCTATCTGCCCAAAATGGAGAGCCATCTTGAGGCGCGGCTGTGGAACGATATTTTTCGCGACGCGGAGGAGATGTTGGGGATTGGTCACGGCGTCATCAAGGCCACCGTACTCGTGGAGACCATTCTGGCGACATTTGAAATGGATGAGATTCTGTATGAACTGCGTGATCACATTGCAGGGATCAATTGCGGGCGTTGGGACTACATTTTCAGCTACATCAAAAAACTGCGCAACCAACCGGACATCATTCTTCCAGATCGATCGCAGGTCACGATGACCGTACCCTTCATGCGCGCCTATACGCTCCTGGCGATCAAAACGTGCCATCGTAGAAATGCGTTCGCCATTGGCGGAATGGCGGCGCAGATTCCGATCAAGGGCGATCACGCCGCCAATGAGGACGCGCTGGCCAAAGTCCGTGCAGACAAAGAGCGCGAGGCGCGCGATGGACACGACGGAACGTGGGTGGCCCATCCGGGACTGGTTCCCGTGGCAATGGCTGTATTTGATGAACTGATGCCCACGCCAAACCAGGTGGACCGCAAACGCGAGGATGTTCACGTCACGGCCGCCGATCTGCTGTCTGTGCCTGACGGCACGATCACAGAAGCGGGCGTCCGAACCAACATCAACGTGGGAATTCAGTATCTGGAAGCGTGGTTGCGCGGCACAGGCGCCGTGCCCATCTTCAACTTGATGGAGGATGCGGCGACAGCCGAGATCTCGCGGGCGCAGATCTGGCAGTGGATCAGACATGAAAAAGGAGTGCTGGACGATGGTCGCAACGTGACTGTTGATCTGGTGAACCAGTTCATGAAAGAGGAACTCGACAAGATCCGCAGCAGCGCTGGCGCTGAATCGGCGTCATTCGAAAAGCTGGATTTGGCTCAAACACTCTTCTGGGAACTGACAACGAATGATGAGTTCATCGAGTTTCTGACTTTGCCAGGGTATGAAAATTTGGCCTGAAAAACGCGTCTGCAGCGGCTCCGCTTGCCTGAAAAACCCGCTTGGCCGGAATCGTATGCTGTGCCGAGGCGAGTTCGGCGCAGCCGTGTTTGAGAAGCGGCACAGCATACGATTCCGGCGGGCAGGGAAGGCATTTTTCAGAGTAGAGTAGGCAAGGCAAAAGACAGGCCACATGTGGTCTGTCTTTTGGGTTCCTCTCTGAGTCGCCGCGCACATGGTCTATCCTGGTTCCCCAACCGCTGCAATCGCTAACTGCGCGGTTCCAGAAACTGTTGCGCAGGATGCCCGAGACGCAATGAGATCGTCCGCGCGCAATCTTTTACGATCGGAACCAGTTCGCTAAGACGCGCCGACGTCATGCGGTTGCTCGGACCGGACACACTGCAGGCCGCCACGATCTGATCGGCATGGTCAAAGATCGGAGCGGCTACGCAACAGACGCCCAGTTCATTTTCCTCCAGATCAAACGCATAACCGAGCTTCGCAGTCTCTGCCAAAACGCGTTCAAACTCACCCGGATCGCTGATGGTATGCTCTGTTAACGAAGGCATGCCATAGCGCCGGACGATGTCTGCCGCTTCTCCTTCAGGCAAATACGCCAAAATCACTTTGCCAAGACTGGTGGAATGCACAGGCACGCGCTTGCCGATGCGGGAGTGCATCCGCGTGGTGTTGTCGCTCTCCATCTTATCGATGTACACGATTTCACCACGGTCCATGAGCGCAAGGTGTACAATCTCGTTGGAGAGACTGGCAAGCTCTCTGAGTGCAGGCGCCGCCTCCTTGCGCAGATCAATCGACGACAGCAGCCGCATGCCGAGATCAAGCAGGCGATAACCGAGTTTATACTTTCCTGTCTGCGTCTCCTGTTCAATGTATCCACGGCGCATCAGCGTGGTCAGCAGCCGATGGACGGTGCTCTTGTACATGTCAACTTCAGCAGCCAGCTCGGTGATGGTGATCCCCTGTGGATACTCACTGACGACATCGAGCAGAAAACAGGCCTTGTCCACTGACTTTACGGTATAATCATCCACGCAAAAATCCCCTAACAGTCGTATCCGAAACAGATCATCCGCCCACCCGGAAAACTACGGCAAGCGTTCCCTGCGTTCAGTGTATCACGGGGCCGGCGCCGTGACCAGCGCCGGCCCCGTTTCACCTATTGACTACTTGGGCACCATGAACGAAAGACCATGCGCTTGCAGGTAGACCAGAATACCCAGGAGAGCCGTCAAAATAATGCTGTGCACAAATGTCTTGCGAATGACTTTTCCCTCCTGGTTTTGCAGCGGGCCCGTCGACACGCCTGTCGTGACGTTTTGCGGAGAGATCATTTTGCTCATCACGGCCCCACTGGAGTTGGTCGCGGCCATCAGCACAGGGCTCAAATGCAGTTGCTTCGCCGCCACCACCTGCAAATTTCCGAACAACACGTTGGATGAGGTGTCAGAGCCGGTCAGGAAGCACGCGATCCAGCCAAGAAAACCAGACACAAACGGGAACAGCGCCCCAACAGTTGCAACCCCGATGCCCAGCGTATACGCCATGCCCGAGTAGTTGTACAGGTACGCCAGGGCCACGATTTCCATGACAGTCAAAATGGGAAAACGCAACTGGCTCCATGCGTCTCCCGCCGCCAGCCAGAACGTCCTGACGCTGGCCCGCAACGCGATGGCGGTCAGAATCACCGCGAGCAGGATGGGCGTACCGGAGCCAAGTGGCTGAAATACCCACACTGCTTCATACGCTTTATGATAAAGAGTCAGATAGACCAAATTGTTCAGTCCTGGCCAATTGATCTTGGCTGTTCCAATGGCGCCGAACTGAAGAAACGACCAGATGATGACGATCACCGTAATCATCAGCCAGGGCAACCAGGCGAGAAACGACTGCCGCCCATTCACATCCATATCCGTTGCGGACGCGTTGCCCGCAGCAGCCGTTTCGGCCGCGGCATGTCCGTAAGACTGAAAGTCGGCCGTATCTTTTGGAGACCATATTTTCGTAAAACTGACAAGGGCAATGAGCGAGACCAATGCCGCCATCACGTCCGGAAGCTGTGGCCCGATAAAGTTGGAGACAAAAAACTGGGTGCCTGCATACGTGAGTCCTCCGACGAAAGCCGCGGGCCACGCCCCTTTAAGTGATTTCCAGCCGCCCATCATGAGCAAAACATAAAAAGGCAAAAGGAAGGCAAAGAAAGGCAACTGTCGTCCAACCATCTGCGACAGGGACGCCACGGGAAGATTGGTGACGCCTGAAAGGGCGGTGATCGGCACGCCGAGCGCGCCAAACGCAACCGGCGCAGTATCGAAAATCAGCGTGTATACAACCGCCTCCAGCGCAGGAAAGCCAAGACCGATAAGCAGCGCCGAACCAATGGCAACGGGCGTTCCGAAACCGGCGATCCCCTCCATCAGCGCGCCAAATGAAAAGGCAATGATGAGAACCTGAATCCGCCGATCGCTTGTGGCGTGTTTGTACATCCATTTACGAAAAAGTTCAAACGTTCCCGTTCTTTGACTCACGTTATACAGCCACATCGCCGCGAATACAATCCACATAATAGGCCAGAGCGCAAATACGGCGCCCTCTGTCATCGCGGAGACGGCGAGATTGGCTGGCAACCTCCACACACCGAGCGCAATGATGACGCCGACCAGCAACCCACTGAGCGCCGCAATCCATGCAGGCGTTCGAATGATACCAAGCAAAACGAGCACAACTGCGATCGGAATGACTCCAACCAGGAAAGATCCAAGCAGTGAGTGGCTGATTGGCATTAATAATTGTTGAAACAAACTGTTCACTTCCCTTCCTCTGCGGTTTCATTGCGTTCATTCGGTTCATTGCTTTCATTCGATGTAACCGATTTCAATCTTGGTTGCAATCGCCCCCTTTCGGTTCTGTATAGCAGAACACACTTCTAATATGCGGAACTACGCTAAGTATATGATTATAAATTAGAAAATTCAACCCATTTTATTCTGGCAAGCAGGTTCCCTACGCCATGATCGTGGTCTCGTCTTCTGTCATCTGCGACACAGGAAGAAAGGAATCGCCAATCATCAGGCCTGGATCAGTTTTGAAGGAGGATATTGGGATGCTGCGGAGAATTACAGGCAAGAAAGTAATACACTTCAAAAATATATAGCAAAAGAAATTCATTATGGGAGGTTTGCCCAAATGATGCAACTATCTGAACTGCAACCGATCATGCGCGACTTCCTTCAACGCGGGTTGGTGATCAGCCCCTGGCTGGCGGGCATCAATGAGAACCGGCGATTCGACGAAAAAGTCTTCTTTCTCATCGATGAAGCGGCGCAGGAATTTACGGATGCGGTCTGGACGGAGGAGTTGCAGACCAGGGTCTTTGGCGAATTGCCCGTGCTGCCCCGTGTGCCGAGAACCGCCTTCTATGAAATCAGCGCCTCCACAGCCGTCTGGCTGGCGCATGGGGAGATCGGCCAGGCCGAGGCGACCGAGGATATGGCAGAACGTGCCATTGCGATGATCCACCAGTTTTGCAGCGAGTACGATTTCGCGACTCTGGTTCAGCTGTATGGCCTGGCCACTCAGTATGAAAATCACCAGTCTGTAGCGTACTACGGCGAGATGCCCGAACGGATCTTCGTTCTTGGGCGCTGGCATCGTCCGTGGGTGGATTATTCCCTGAACGACGAATTGACCCTCGGGGTGTTGGCTGGAAACTATCTTGTCAATGTGGTGGATGGACAGCGAATGGTCACGCTGACTGCCAAGGGAATGAACAAATTTCGGGAGACAGAGCAGTTTCTAAAAGAGACGGGCTATCTCGCCCATCGAGTGCGACAGCTACACGTATCCCGTTTCAATCTATTGCCCAATTTTGAGCAACTGGCCAAAGCAATCTTGCCGGACTGGATTCCGCAGCGGCAGGAGTTCAGTGTTTGGGCGGGCATTGAGCCGGGGATGACGGTGCTGGAACTGGGGTGCGGCGACGGTTTGTTCACGTTTGACGGCGGCCTGGCGGAACGCGTGGGCCCAGCGGGTCGACTGGTCGCGACCGAACCTGCCAGGGGCATGCTCACCAAAGCGATGGCCAAGGGCCGGGAGAGAGCGGCGCACTGGGTCGAGTTCGTTCAGGCGCCGGCGGAACAACTGCCCTTTCCGGATGGCGCCTTCGATGCGGTTGTGGGTGTCTCCTTTTTGCACCTTACAAATCTGCCGCAAGCATTGGCGGAGATGCGACGGGTGGTGAAGCCGGGCGGAATCGCGGCGACCTTCTATCCGCTGCAGAAATCTCTCGATGCCCCCTTTTTCAGGGAATGGTTTGCGCCGCTGTTGGCGTTGGCGGCGCAAGATCAGCGAGAGAGACCTGATGATTTTTTGGTTTCCGCTACGGAGATGGCGCGAGCCTGGGAACAGGCGGGATTCGGGCAGATACAATCCCGTTCCATGACCAGTCGGTCGCAGTATTGGAATCCAGAGTTGCTTAATCAGTTGTTCCTCGGCGTTGGATGGGGACAGGAGGAATTGGCCCGGATACCCTGGAAAGCACGAGAGGATGTGTTGGCCCAGGTGGCGACGTGCGGAAGAGAGGTCTGCGCCCGCTATCCAAAGGAGGAGCGAGTGATCGATGCTCCCATGCAGATGCTGAAGGCGACGACCGTGTAGCATTCTGGAGGTCTGGGTGAGACGGAGATTCAACAGGGCGACCCTCCGTCTCTGCGCCTACACCCCAAACGAGCTCTTCAGCGAAACGATCCGGTTGAACACGAGTCGATCCGGCGTTGTCAGCTTGGGATCGACGCTGAAGTAGCCGTGTCGAAAAAACTGAAACTTGTCATACGGTTTGGCGCGTTTCATCGTGGACTCCACAAAGCCCTGCACAATTTCCAGCGAGTCCGGATTGACCCGTTCCAGCAGCGACTCCGTCTCATCATCCAGAGCATCCAACACCAACGGTTCATACAGCCGAAACTCAGCAGGCGCTGCGTCTGCGGCGCTCATCCAATGAATCGTGCCCTTTACCTTACGCCCGGTGAATCCTGACCCGCTCTTTGTTTCCGGGTCATACGTGCAGAGCAGCTCCGCGATGCGCCCATCCGCATCCCTGACGACTTCCTCGCAGCGGATGAAGAAGGCATGCTTCAGCCGCACTTCACTGCCTGGAAACAACCGAAAGTATTTGGGCGGCGGATTATCCATAAAATCATCCTGTTCGATGTAAATCACTCTGGAAAATTGCACAGACCGCGTTCCGAGCTCCGGATTTTCGGCGTTGTTTTCCGCCTCCAGCCACTCTGTCTGTCCTTCCGGGTAATTGGTGATGACCACGCGCAGCGGTCGCAACACGGCCATGGTCCGGGGCGCCTTCAACTTGAGATCTTCACGTACAAAATGTTCCAGCATACGCTCATCAACCATACTATTGCTTTTGGCCACGCCAACCTCGCGTTCGAAGTTGCGGATCGCTTCCGGCGTGTAGCCCCTGCGACGAAGTCCCGAAATTGTCGGAAGGCGCGGATCATCCCAACCGTCAACAACACGTTCGTCCACAAACGGTTTCAGTTTGCGCTTGCCCATTACGGTGTTCGTCAGGTGCAACGGCGCAAATTCATATTGACGCGGTCGAACCGACATCTCGCATTCGCGCACTACCCAGTCATAGAGCGGGCGATGATCCTCAAATTCGATAGTGCACAGGGAATGAGTCACGCCTTCAATCGCATCTTCAAGCGGGTGCGCGTAATCGTACATCGGATAGACACACCACGCGTTCCCCGTGCGATGATGCGTGGCATGCGAAATGCGGTACAACACAGGATCGCGCATATTGAGATTTGGCGACGCCATGTCGATCTTTGCGCGCAGCACTTTCGTTCCGTCAGCATATTCGCCCTTTTTCATGCGCGCAAAGAGATCCAGGTTTTCCGCGACGCCCCGGTTCCGGAACGGGCTCTCCTGACCTGCTACGGTCAACGTGCCGCGTGTTTCGCGAATGCGCTCGGCAGATAAATCGCACACATACGCTTCGCCCTTTTGTATGAGCAGTTGCGCACGCTCATACATCGCCTCAAAATAATCGGAAGCGAAGCACAGGTTGGCCCACTCAAAGCCGAGCCAGCGCACGTCTTCCTCAATCGCTCGGACATATTCTTCATCTTCTTTGAGCGGATTGGTATCGTCAAAGCGCAGATTTGTTTTACCGCCAAACTCAGCCGCCAGCTCAAAATTGAGACAGATTGCTTTTGCGTGTCCAATATGCAGATACCCATTGGGTTCTGGGGGAAATCTCGTGACGACCAGCGGGGTCTGTCCAGAACGGACATCTTCGCTGATTATATTTTTTATGAAATTCGACGGCGCCGATACTTTGTCCACGTGCACTCATCCTTTGTCATATATGAATTGCCCAGGCTGCTGTTGTCATTAAACCATGTCGTACAAAAACAGGCAAATTGAGTGTAATTTTGATCGCTGACTCATCATAACATGTTCGCAGAAACGAGAGTATATCCGCTCCTGTATATTCGACCAATTGCAGGTTCTCCATTCTCATGCTAACCTTCTGGAAGTCGTCCAAACAGAGACTGCCCGTACACGGAAAACAGCATGGAGGTTGTTATGGCCAAGGCTCAATCGAAAGCAATGATAGACAGGAACGCGATCATGGATGGACTCAACGACGAACAGCGCAGCGCGGTTGCAAAAACGGAAGGACCATTGCTCATTCTCGCGGGCGCGGGTTCCGGGAAAACGAGTGTCATGACCCGACGCATCGCCCATTTGATGGGCCGCGACGACGCAGTTGATCCGTGGAACATCCTGGCGATCACATTCACAAACAGAGCCGCCCGCGAAATGAATGAACGCGTTGAACAGCTTGTCGGCGAAGCGGCAGGCGACATGTGGATGTGCACATTCCACTCCATGTGCGTGAAAATCCTCCGCAGAGAAGCTGAGCGCATCGGCTATCAGAACAATTTTTCCATTCTTGATGCGGATGATCAGGTGTCCACCGTCAAACAGTCCATGCTCGACCTGAACTACGACCTGAAAAAATTCGATCCCGCCGTGGTTCAATGGAAGATTTCCGCCGCAAAAAATGAACTTCTGACGCCCCGCGAGTTGAAGCAAACGGTTCGCAAATCGCTGATCGACTCTGTGGCGGCGGCCGTCTATGGCGAATATCAGGCGAAACTGATCAGCAGCAACGCCATGGACTTTGACGATCTGATCTTTCGGACGGTCGACCTGTTCCTCGCCCATCCTGACGTGCTGGAACTCTACCAACAGAAGTTTCGCTACATCCATGTCGATGAATATCAGGATACGAATCGCGCCCAGTATAAACTCGTCAGACTGCTGTCCGATCGGCACCGCAATCTGTGTGTGGTGGGGGACTCCGATCAGGCCATTTATCGCTGGCGGGGGGCCGACATCTCCAACATTGTCAATTTTGAGCGCGACTACCCGGAAGCTGTCGTCATCAAGCTGGAACAGAACTATCGCTCCACCGGCACAATCCTCGACGCCGCCAACGCAGTGATCCAAAATAACAGCCAGCGCAAGGACAAGCGTTTGTGGTCTGCCAAGGGAGAGGGCGAAAAACTCGCCATCTACGCTGCGCTGGATCAAAGCGACGAAGCCGTCTACGTGATCGCAAAGGTGCAGGAACATGTGGCAAACGGCGGGCAGTTCAGCGACTGCACGGTGCTGTATCGAGCCAATGCGCAGTCGCGGGCCATTGAAGAAGCGTTCCTGCAGGCAGCCATGCCCTACAGGATCATCGGCGGCATGACCTTTTACGACCGCCGGGAAATCAAGGATGCCATGGCTTATTTGAAGGCGCTCGCCAATCCGCAGGATGAGATTTCCCTGCTGCGCATCTGCAATGTGCCAAAACGCGGCATCGGCGAGGGAACGATCAGACGGTTGCTTGATTTTGCCCATGAGCATGAACTCACGCTGCTTGAATCCACGGGCCGCGCGCAGGAGGCTGGACTGGCCGGCGGCGCCGCAGAGACCGTCCAGAACTTCCATACGCTCATACAGGACCTGCACGATATGCAGGAGGGAATGTCCGTCACGGATCTGCTGCAGCAGACGCTCACACGCACAGGCTACCGCGACATGCTGGAGACAAGCCATAAAGAAGAAGATCAGAACCGGCTGGAAAACATCCGCGAGCTGTCGACTGTGACGCGCTCATTTGACCGCAGACGCCGCGGCACCCTGGCGGATTTTCTGGCCGAAACCTCCCTCCTCCTTGATACAGACAAGGAAACGGGCAAGACCGACAACGCAGTGCGCATGATGACAATGCACGCGTCAAAGGGGCTGGAGTTCCCCGTCGTGTTTATGGTCGGCGTCGAAGAAACGCTCCTGCCGCACGCCCGTTCACTGGATACGGTCGAAGGCGTCGAGGAAGAGCGCAACCTGTGTTATGTCGCCATCACAAGAGCCAGAGAGAAACTGCATCTCACGTATTGCGCAGAACGAACACTATTCGGTCAGTGTCAACTCAATGACCCATCGCGCTTTTTGTCTGAAATTCCGCCCGAACTGACGGAGCGGTCAGGCGCCGATCTGCAGGTGCAAATCCGTTGGGGCGTCGGGCTGTCCGTTCGCCACCCTCAATTCGGGGTGGGCGTGGTCACAGACCTTACGGGAAGCGGCGACGATCTGGAATTGACCGTAACCTTCTCGTCGAGGCACGGCACAAAACTGGTGAAACCGAAACTGACGAGACTGCGGGTCATTGACGGACAGTAGAGTTTTTAGTACAGATGGTACAGCGGCGGGCATGTTCCCGCGAACAGGAAAGCAGGGCTGATCAAATGAACTCTGCGTTGCCCAAGGGTCTACAGACATGGCTCGCCGATCACGGATGGACCGCCCTGCACAGTGCTCAGTTGACCGGAGGATTTTCAGCATCCCTTTTTGCGCTCCGCGCGCGCTCACAGTCTGGCGCTGAGCGAAACTTGATCTACAAGCAGTTTGCGCCCGGACGAGCCGATGAACTTCATGTGTACAGCCAATTGCTTCCAAAGCTCAACGGATACGCTCCCGATGCGCTGGCGCTCATTCACACGCCTGGGGAGCAGGGCATTCTCATGGATCATGCCGGTGCGACGGTAAAGTCAGTACTGCTAATGAAAGACCGTGCTGGGCGACAAGCAATTCTGACTGCCGCAATCACATGGCTGGCGGATCTCCATGTGCATTTTGCCGAACACAGTCAATCCTGGCTGCACGCGGGGATCATCGGACTCTACCCGTTTCAGTCTTCATTGGCCTATGCACAGGAGGCTCTGCAAGCGTTAACCTGGCTGGCCGAGTCGCAGCCGATGCAGGGCGGCCGCTTCATCCGCCGCGGAGTCAGGCTCACTTCCTCTGCTGAGCCCACAGAGACCGAGCCCACGGGAACCAGAACCCCGTGCGCCGAACTCCCTGGCGGGCAAGCCGCTCCACTCAGATCCGGGAGTGTTGTCGATGCATCCATTCTATCCGAAATCAGCGCGATGATGGAATGGTTCTATCCACGCTATCCCGGTTTTATGGCTGGACGCACGACCATCACGCACGGCGATCCGCATCTGGAGAATCTGCTGTTTCAGCACGACCACTTCTGTCTCATTGACTGGGAGTATACGGCGGTCGCCGTTCCCTCGCGCGACTTTGCCATCCTGCTGCAGGATGTGCTGGACGATGATATGCGCCACTCCCTGCGGACAACCTATTGGGATCGCCTGCGCCAGAACGGATGGAGAGTCGATGAAGACGCATTTGAAACCACCTACCAGGCGTGTCTGTTTGACAACACGCTGATGATGTTGGGCTGGGAAGTGAGCAAATTCCGCAACGGTCACCTCAACCAACCCGAACTCGAAGTGATCGTCGCGACGAAACTGCGCTGGCTGCGCGAATGCTTCCGACGGCTGCTCTGAGCCACTCCCTGTGCAGAAAATACGGTGGTCCCTGCCGGTCGGAGTCATATATTGCGCCCCTGCTCAAACAGCGCTGTCACTGAACTCGCGACGGGCGCAATATATGACTCCGACCCGAGCGGGCTCTGCGTCCGTGAAAAACTTTGCGGCGTCTTTTTCATTCACTGATGGCGGCGCGCAAGCGGCATGGATGTCTGTCCCGGCACCGCCCAGAATTTGCAATGCGGATGATCACCCGATGGCGATCATCCGGTCGATGGCGACGCGCGCCCGCTCTGCAATGGCGTCCGGCACAGTCACGACATGTCTGTTCTGCTGAAGGGCGTCGAGCACCTTCTCGCGTGTGATCATCTTCATGAATGGGCAGACCGCCTCCCGATTCGCCGCGATAAATCGCTTATCGGGGCTTTTGCGCCGCATCTGGTGCAATATGCCCACCTCCGTCGCTACGATGAACTCCTGCGCGCTGGAGTCGCCCGCGCGTCTCAGCATGCCGCTCGTTGACAGCACATGGGTCCGCTCCTCTGGAAGCGTACCGTCAGCCAACTGATACAGACTCGCAGTGGAACATCCACATTCAGGATGCACCAGCAGTTCTGCCTCCGGGTGTTCCTTTAGCACAGTCTCCACCTGACTGGCGGCAATCCCCGCGTGGACGTGGCACTCCCCCATCCAGATATGCATGTTTTCACGCTGCGTCACTCGCTGCACATACGATCCCAGAAATAGATCCGGAAGAAACAGTATCTCCTGCTCCTCGGGAATCGACCGCACCACCTGTACAGCATTGGATGACGTGCAGCAATAATCGCTCTCCGCCTTCACCTCCGCGGAAGTATTGACGTAAGAGACGACAGCCGCACCCGGATAGTCAACCTTCCAGGCGCGCAGTTCGTCTGCGCTGATCGAATCCGCGAGCGAACAGCCCGCTTCCAGATCGGGAAGCAGCACAGTCTTTGTGGGATTGACGATCGCCGCTGTCTCAGCCATAAAATGCACCCCGCAAAATACGATCACATCCGCATTCGTCGTGGCCGCCGTACGCGCCAGCGCCAGAGAATCCCCCACCTCATCGGCGACATCCTGAACCTCGGGCCGCTCGTAATTGTGAGCGAGAATGATGGCGTTTCGCCGTTTTTTCCATTCCCTGATGTCCGCGTCAAGCCGCGTTGTGACGCTCACTGTGGTCATACCGCCCTCACCCCTCTCCCTTTCTGTTTGCGATCACCCAGGCAGACAGCATGCTCTTTGCACAGCAACGTATCGTTTGCAAACTGCGGGTCGGCGACAGGATAGTCCGTGCGATAGTGCGCTCCGCGACTCTCTCTGCGCGCCAGTGCGGACTTGACGATCAAAGACGCCGTCACAACGGCGGACGACTGCGGATCATGCCGCTCCAGTTCACGGAGAGCGCGGAGTCCTTCCTGCAATGAATCAGCGCAACGTTCAATTCCGGCTGAACGCCACAAGATGGTCTGCACTCGCTGCAGCACATCTGGAGAAGCGGAGGACAACTCACGACCCGCTGCGAACTGCATCGATCTTTCCCTTTGTCCGCGTCGCTCGGTCGGCGAATCCTCTTTCATCGCATGGGCGAGTTCAAAGGCCGTCACCAGACACTCCAGCAGAGAATTGCTGGCAAGGCGATTGGCGCCATGCACACCCGTGCAGGCCGCCTCACCGAGCGCATACAGGCCGGGCACATTTGTCTGACCCGACAGCGAAGCGGCAATCCCGCCCATCATAAAATGGGCGGCTGGAGACACAGGCAGCGGCGTCGTTTGCGGGTCAATGCCGCGCGCCCTGCAGTATTCATGAATCGTGGGAAAACGCGCTGAAAAGTCGGAAATCAGCGTCGTATCCAGATACACGTCGCCCGTCAGCGACTGGTGTCGGTAGATCGCGCGCGCAACCACATCGCGCGGCGCCAGATCGCCCGCGCCGTTTGTCATTACAGGACGCCCCGCCGCGTCAATCAATCGCGCTCCAGCGCCCCGCACTGCCTCCGATACGAGAAATGGAGGACTGCCCGCAACCGCGAGCGCCGTCGGGTGAAACTGGACAAATTCCAGGTTGCGCACCTGCACACCCGCCTCATAGGCCAAGGCGACGCCGTCTCCCAGCGCCCCTGGCGGATTGGTTGTTCGCGAAAACAGTTGACCGCTTCCCCCCGTCGCCAGAATAACCGCCCGGCGCGCCAACCAGGCGACCCTGACGGCAGACTCCCCGCTCTCGACCGCCAGCGCTCCCGCCACCCGACCATCGTAGGTTTTCAGCAGTTTGACCACCTGAACATTGTCAACCTGCAAGACATTCGACTGCTCCGCCAGCCGCCGTCGAACCGTCTCCAGGATGTGACGGCCCGTCGCGTCGCCGCCAGCGTGCAGTATCCGGTTGACGCCATGGGCGCCTTCCAGCCCGAGCGCCAGATTGCCAGCTTCATCGCGGTCAAACGACACGCCGCTGTCCATCAGCCAGCGCATCAGTTGCGGCGCTCGCGAAACCAGCAGCGACACGGCATCCGGGTCGCACAGTCCACTGCCCGCCAGCAGAGTGTCGGCCGCATGGCGCAATGGAGAATCCTCCGCACTCATGGCGGCGGCGACGCCGCCCTGCGCCGCAAAGGAGTTGCTGCCCTGCGCAGGTTCCCTGGACAGCAGCGCGACATCGCCCAGCCCGCAGAGCGCATAGGCTGCCGTGCTGCCCGCCAGACCGCTGCCAACAACGACGAAGTCAGCCTCCCTGACCTTCATTCCCGCATCCCCCTCCTGTCAGCGGTGAGCTCAATATCCATGCCGACATCTACGCTGACTGCCGAATGAGTGAGCGCCCCCATCGAAATATAGTCCACTCCCGTCTCGGCCACTTCCCGAATGCGCGCGAGTGTCATGTTGCCCGACGCTTCCAGCCGCGCACGTCCGCGCGTCTGCAGAACTGCCTGGCGCAAGCTGCCGGTGTCCATGTTGTCGAGCAAAATCACATCCGCACCCACCTCCAGCGCAAGTTCCAATTGCTCAAGCGTGTCGACTTCGACCTCGATCTTTAGCGCGAGCGCGCTGGAGCGCTGGGCACGCGCCAGCGCCTCACTCACTCCGCCCGCAAGCGCGATGTGATTGTCCTTGAGCAGAATCATGTCATCCAGACCGAAACGGTGATTGTGCCCGCCTCCCATGCGCACCGCGTATTTTTCAAGACTGCGCCAGCCCGGCGTGGTCTTTCGCGTGTCGAGAATCTTGACGCCAGTTCCCCGTACGCGCTCCACCGCCTCTCTGGTCAATGTGGCGACGCCGGTCAGGCGACCGAGAAAATTCAGCGCCGTACGCTCTCCATACAGCAGTGCGCGGGCATTGCCCGCCACTTCACAGACGATCATCCGCCCCGCCGCATCGTCGCCGTCTGGCACATGCACCGTCACCTGCAGCGCTGGATCGAGCGCATGAAACACAGCTTCGACGAGTGGCGCCCCCGCCACGCGCGCCGCCTGTTTGATCCAGATCTGACCGTTTGCCTGCGCGTCGGCAGCGACAATGAGATCCGTCGTACAGTCCCCGCGTCCGATGTCTTCAGCCAACGCCAATCGAATGAGTTCTCTGACAGAGTCAGCCAGAAACACGATTCCCCACCATTCCCTTCCTCCACCGATCAGCCTGATAAAGCAGCGCACATGAAACAGCAAACTAGTGTATATACAAAAGAATATACACTAGTTTGCTGCAAATAGCTCCCTGTTCCCGCGCTCCCTGTTCCCAAGTTCTATATTCCCTGCTTGCATGTGCTTGCAGTGTCACTCCGCACCGCACCAGCGATAGACCGACTGATCGACTGATCGACTGATCGGCTGCTGGCCTGTGATTGCATGTGGCAGCAGCGTCACTGCTGCAGCCGGTCGATCATGAAGCGCATTCCGATGACGCAGCGGGAACAGCCGCCGCCGTTCGCCGCACGCCCATCGTCACCGCCATGAATGCCACGACGACCCCACTGCAAAACAGCGCTCCCCGAAGTCCTGGCACGGGCGACCATAAAACGATGAGTGTCGCCCAAAAGATCAACGCGAACGCTAACAGCATGGTTGTCCGATTGTTGCGTTTCCACTCCATGTGTTGGCCTGTTATTGCCATTTCCAGAACAGTTGCAACAACTAGGGCGATCACGGAGACGCTGAGACCCACCCACATGGGATTGACGCCCCAGAGAAACGCTGTTGCAGAAAAACCGGTTCCCGCATTCCAGAGCAGGCTGCTCGCCACACCGAGCGACATCGACCACAGGACTGCGCGTTTCGTCGCTGCCGGCCACAGAAAGAACGCGATGGTCGGAGCAAATATGGCCGCGCTGCGAATCGTCTGCCCGAACACGCGCCACCAAGCCAACTCATCAGGCCGCAGCAGCGCTACGACAATCACAAGCGCACCCTGGATCAACAGTCCATATTGAGTGAGACGCCGCACGTTAGAGCCCTGCGCAAGAAGTCCTGCACGGTCCTGCGTGCGCCTCCGAAACAGATCGGCGCCCAGACTGGACGCGCCAGAGAAGAGCAGCGGCGCACACCACGCCAGGGCCGCCGACCACACACCAAGCGCCACCACCAGCACCGCCCACGGCGGCGCACTGTGCGCGAGCGCCACGGGAAACGTTGCCAGGCCTTTCGTTGCGTTTGGGTACATTTCCCTCGTCCGCATGCCCAGCCACACAGGCACGACGGTAAACGCGACAAGCACGATCGCAGAGACGTACACTGCGCGCTGGCCGATTCGCGTGTCTTTCACAGCGGCAATCGCCTGCATCTCCGCCTGGGCGCTCACACTGTTGAGAATATTCATCACCAGCCACACAGCGATGACGCCTATTCCGACGCCCGTCGGAGAGTTGAATCCGTGCACCGCCACGGGGTGCAGCGACGTTTTCGGAATGCGCAGAAAGAAGAACACCGCAACCCCGATTCCCGCAGTCAGCATGACCAGATTGACAGTCTGCGTGTAGGCGAGCGACCAGAGCCCGCTCTGCCCGATATAGGTCAGCATGATCACCGTCGTCAGCACAAGAGTGACCGGCAGACCAAACCCCAACAGGGCATGCAGAAACTCAGCGGCGGCAAGCACATTGGACATCGCGAAAATGGGGAATGTCAGCGCGATAACGGCGGCGGAAATGCGCTTTGCGGAGGCGCCGAAGCGCTGCCCGAGCAGCCGCGAATTGGTTACATACCCCACCTCCCGAAACGGTTTCAGCAGAAATCTGGCCACCAGAACCGACATCACGATCACGGAGACGCCAAACCAGATCGCGGAGAGGCCGGACAGGAATCCTGTCTCAAGTTCCACCACAAAGATGGACGACGCCCACATCACCGTGACAAGGATGAACACGTTGCGAAAGCCAAACTGGCGCCCGCCGTGCAAATACGCCTCACCCTCTCCCACCCGCCGTTTGGCGCGTGTTGACAGGCCAATCAGAACGGCTGTATACACGGCAAGCGATAACACAATGATCCAGGCAAAGGCATGTTCCATACAACCATTCCCCCTTTTGATGATCGCCGATTTAATTCGTACTATATTGATAAGAAATAAGGTAATTAGTATACTACCGGGAGCAGCGCCACATTGTCAAGTACCGGAACCATGAACTGAAGCACGAACCTGCGCATCAAATCCGACATCAACACCCGCGCAGCATCAATCACCCTGCGCGGGCGCGCGAAATCCGCGTAGGTCCACGGAAATTGCATCTTACGGACGACACTCTCGCCCACTTCGACGATGACCGTACAAAAGCAACGCTACAGGTGCACCGCGAATTGTCTGGTCGGACACAGATTCTCTTCATGCATCACCAGCGTTGATACAGTAAAAACATCAATCTGAGGTATAATCAATGGAAAGAGGCAGCGCAACAGCAAATCACGCGAGAGTGGTGGGATGAATCGCGTCCGTACTTTCTTCTCTACGTATCGGAAGCTGTGTTAGATGAGTGTAGGAGCGGGGATCAAGAATTAGCACAAAGACGGATGAGCGTGATCACGGAGTTGCCGATTTTGAGAATTACGAATGAAGTGATCAAGCTTGCAGAAACGTACGCTCAAATTCTTGAAATTCCCGAACGGGCCAAGGTTGATGCCATCCATCTGTCGGTTGCCGTGACATACGAAGTCGATTATTTACTAACGTGGAATTGCAAGCACCTTGCTCATGGCGGGGTCCGCACAAAAATACACCGATACAACCGCATAAATGAATTGCACGAGCCGATGATTGTGACCCCACTTGAACTGATAGGAGGAACGGATCATGAAATGGAATGACCCAATAGTCGAAGAGGTCCGGGCAACTCGAGAACGGCTGCTACAGGAAGCCGGAGGATTTGACGCCTACATCAAAAAGCTCAGAATTCAAGAACTTGAACATACACAAAGGCTTTTGTCCAAAGAGGACCTACACACCGACAAGCCGACCCCGAACCGGAACAATTGAGTGCCCTACAGTCTGATCGATCTCAGAGCAGCCAATACCGTGTTTCAAGCGCAGATTGTTGGAACGGGAAAACTGCTGGTAAGTGGAGATCCCGCTCGGGTCGCTGAATTTCAGATGCGCGTTCTCAAGGACTATGCACTTCTTAATGATGAACGGGCATGCATTTTCAAAGCCATTGAAGAGCGGGGGAGTATGTATGCCGAGTGATGTGGAAATTTTGCAGTCTATCATCGAGCACCATCTTGAGGATCTGCGGAAGTTTTCAGACGCAGTTCTGGTGCTGGGGATATAGTTCGGCAGAATCATAAAACTTTGGCGTATGCGCGCCAAACCGTCCAGCGATCCCGTTCCACGATCAGGCCGTCAGCGGGCAGTTGTGCACGCATGTGATCAATGAGCCGTTCCAATTGCCCATCCGACAGTTCGTGTAGAATCGATCGACCCGTGCGGGCGCGCACATCATCCGCGAGTTCTGCGAATGAATCGTATACACGCCTCGTCTCCCATAGTGTAGTTGCCTGAACATCCACAAACTCGCTGGCGAAAAGCGCCCGCGATACATCGGACACCCCTCTGCGCCGCGCCAGTTCGACCTGTACCAACTGCGGAAAACAGGCGAAGAAATAGCCCCGTATGTGATCCGGCGACGCCGGCGAGAACACGTCATCTGGAGTTCGGTCCTGAATCAGAAGAACGCCGCCCTCGACCAGCATCCGTCTCGCCTCATGAAAAAAGGCCGACTGGTCCGGCAGATGATGGATCAGCGCCCGTGCAAACACGAGATCCGCCGAACCGTCCGGAAGTCCTGTCGCCAACGCGTCCGCCTGCTGAAAATCCACGTTTGCAAGGTCGGCGCAACACTCCCTTGCAGCGTCCACCATAACCGCCGATGAATCCACACCCGTAACCTGAGCAGCGCCAAGCTCTGCCCATGCTCTGGCGTAAATCCCCCCGCCGCAACCAACGTCCACGACGCGCATCCCTGCTGCCTGCACTGCGGATTGCATGCCATTCCGCCATGTCCTGTCTGCGGTCCTCTCCGCATAACTGAGTCGATTTTGCTGCGAGTGAAAGTCAATTGGCATCGCGATCATCCCACCATTCCAAAAACTCAAGTCGATTGCCGAATGGATCTGTCACATAAAACCGTTCCGCCCCTGGCAGCAGATCGTCATCCTGCACAGGAATGTCCTGCGCCAATATCCGTTCCCGCAGCGCAGGCAGGTTCTGAACATGAAACGCGGGATGTGCTTTTTTGGCCGCAACAAACGTGCTGTGGTATCAACAGTTGCCTCATTTGTTGATCAAAGCTGGACACCCGTCGTTCGCCTGACCTTTTTCTCACTCAGAAGAGTGGAGAACGCTTGAGAAAGGGCGTTCTTATCGGCGTGTACTCTTCTCCCATTTTGGCGAGCCGCATTCCCAAAAGAAGAGTTCAGGTTCTTCCCGTACCACTCGGGCACTGAGATAAAGTCAGTGGCTTTACCCCAGACCAGTGTTGTTATACGGCTGCGGCCGTCACTGGCTTTGGTTCATCCGCCTTCTTGTTCTTGCGCGGATACACGAATGTTTTGGTCCACTTCCTATACAGATTCATCATCCCCACGAAATCCGCATCCGCTTGATACACATGATCGGAATTCTGGCACGTGAACCGATGCCCCTTGCGCTCGCCGAGTGTACGGCAATGCGGGCACATCTGCGATGTATAGGCGGGATTGCGCTCGACTGTCAGGATGCCTTCCCGAAACGCCAGATCACGCACCCACTTCAGGATCTCACCGCGCAGCCAGTAGTCGCGTTTGTGATTCTTGCGTCCGCTTCGGCTCATCTTCTCTTTGGGTGCACGGTACTGACGCAAATACTCAAACACAATTACTTGGACGCCGTGAACTCTTGCGAACCCGACGATCTGCGAGGCAACCTGCCGCGCGGCGTTGTCGTCAAGGTTCCGCACCTTCTCCCAGAGAACCGCGTTGTCCTGCACAGCCGGTTGCAGACGCCCACTTTGCTGGCGCTTGCGGTTGATCACGGCTAACAATTGATACGCACCTGTTCCGCCTGCGATGCGGCCAGTTCCAGACGCGCTTTGTCGTGGATGGTAATGGGCATCTGAACAAAATCCCGCCGGTCTTCGCTCCACAGTTTGACGGCGATGAATGTGTGCCGCGTCTCAGCGCGGGCCATCAGGTCAAAATCGGGATTTTGCGCCATATCCGCGTAGAACGTGATGGGCTCGTTCGGCGCGCCTAACTTCGGTGAGCGGCCCTGTTGTCCGCCCCTCTCCCAGTTTTTCTGCGTACTGTTCCACGCTTTGACCTTGCCGACGGCGTGATTGATGGCGGCGCGGCGAAGACTGACGGGCATGGTTCGAGCATCGGGCAGGGTCTCACCCAGCGGTCTGATTGGATGTGGGTGTGCCTTCGTTTCGAGTGTATGAACCTCTGCAAAGGTTAGCAGTTCCTGCGCGGTCCATGGTCGTTCGCCCGTTGTGCCATCTTTTTTCTCATACCCTTTCTTTTCATCAAAGATCGCCAGATGATCAACAAAAAAGTCCATGTAAAAGGCGATCGTTTGATTGTACAGCGCCTGCGTATCCAAAATCGCTTTGCGCTTGCCGGGATTGATCTCCTTATGAATTCCCAGTTTGATCGTTTTGATGAGCGTCGCCATGATTCTCACCTCCGTCCATCTCGTCCATTAGCTTTTTTGTCCTTTGTCGGAACTCCTGCGATCGTTTGCCGTACAGCTTGGCTGAAAACACGGTCACGATGGTGAGCAGGTCCTGAACCAACTCTTCCTGGGATGACTTTGGTTCTGTTTTGTGTGTCACCTCCACGGCGACTCCGTGACTGTTCAGGAATCGTTCGAGATAGCGATATCCGAACCGTGCCAGTCGATCCGGAAACTCGATGAGCACGCGCTCCATCTGGCGCTCTTCGGCGAGCTTTAGCAAGGCTGACAGTTGTTTGCGATTCTCATGGATGCCGGACGCCTGTTCAGAAAAGACGCGCACCAAGTCATAGCCGTGTTCGATGGCATGAGTGTGCAATCGATCCACCTGCCGTTGGAGATTGCCATCCGTTTTTTGCTTCGCGGAGGATACGCGCGCGTAAATGACCACCCGACTCCCGAGCGGCATACCAACAAGACGCTTCACCTCGTCCACGCTGAACAACCGTTGATTTCCAGGAGAGCGAATCGCCTTGAGTTTGCCGCCTTTTTCCCATCGACGGATCGTCTGTACGCTTACTCCGAGCATGTCGGCAACTTTTCGAATCGGCAAGAATTGATGGTTATCCATGACCATATTTTATCATAGATAAGCATCAATGAATAGCCAGTTGCAACCTCCACGCCCACATGCAACTACTGCCCGCCGCACTGAAAACAGACGCCCCCCCGTTTGCGCAAATCCTCCGGCTTTGCAATCTCCGTCATGCCAAGCAGATCGCCAAAGAATATGCGTGCAGCCGCCTCGCAGCCAGCGGGCGCCGCCAACTGCACATGATCGATCCCGTAAAATGTGTATGCCATCGCCGCATCCCCCTTTTCTTGTTGCTCTCTTGTTGCTCTCTTGATCCCCTGTTCCCATCATAACCGGCGCCCCCTCGAAACCGTCATCGAAATCATTGCAGTCTGGATCAACTGTTGCATATGGCAGTTTCCCGATAGCCATGGCGGATACCGGATACCGATAAGACTTGCCAATGCCAGGTGTATCGCGATCACTCACAGAGAGATATAATAGAGTCAGCGATTTCGGGTTTGGCACAGACGAGCAGGCCACTGAACGAATAGCGTTACACCTGCGCAGACTACGTGACACGGCTTACGGATGATCGTCTTGAATTGATCGATGGTGTACCGTACATGATGAACGCGTGGAAGTTTAATTTTGCGACGCTTGAACAAAATTCAGAGAAGAGGCGACTGTTATGACCCTGCGCGTCGGCATTATCGGAACTGGGTACGGAGCCCGAGTCCACGCACCCATTCTGCAAAAACATCCGGATTATCAGCTTGCCGCGCTGGCAAGTCTACGGCCTGGTCGGGCACGCCAGGCCGTCGAAGCGCTGGCTGACGTCAAACCCTATGACGACTGGACCGCCATGATCCGGGAGGCTGGCCTTGATCTCGTGGTGATCGCAGCGAATCCCGCCGAGCACGCCGCCATGACCCTCGCAGCACTCTCGGCAAACCTCCATGTGTTATGCGAGAAACCTCCTGCGCTCCATCTTGGGGAAGCTCTCGCCATGCGCGACGCCGCTGCAATAAGCGGCCGCGTGGCAGCCATGAACTTCGAGTGGCGCTATCTCCCGGAGCGAACGACGATCGCCCGTGTTCTGGCAGAAGGTTCGCTCGGCGCAATCTTTCACGTGCGCTGGAGTGAAGCGGCGACCATGTGGCCAAAAATCCGCGACCAGCAACACAAGTGGTTCTGGAGCGAACCGCACGGCGGCGGCTTCTTCGGAGCCGTCGGATCACACATGATCGACGCGCTGCGCCACTGGTTCGGCCCCTTCACGCAGGTGCAGGGAGACACCGTAAGCCGCGTCCATTCCCGTCTTTCCGAAGACGCCCACACCGTATCCACCGCCGATGACAGTTTCACGCTGCACGGTCGATTCGCGCAAGGCGGCTCCTGCACACTGGAATTCACTGGCGTAGCGGTTGGACGTGAACCCCGCATCGAAATATTCGGATCCCAGGGAACACTGGTGCTGGAAGGCGAAACACTCACACAGGCAACCATCGTTGCGCCGGAGTACCAGCCTGTCGAGCCGGAGAAAACCATGGATGTCAGCGGATTCGCACAGGAAATCCAGCGCTATGTGCACCCACAATGGACACTGTATACGCAACTGGCCAGAAAAATCCATGGCTCGACGGAGGCCGGCGCAACCGTACCGACACTGGATGACGCAGCATACGTCCAGGCCGTGATGGACACCGTACGGCTGTCCGCAAAAAGCGGTTTTCTGCCCATCCCACCGCTCCAGTGAGCGGTGGGTCGCCCCGCCGGAAGAACGCTTATTTTCGCATCCCCAGCGCTGTCGAGATCAGGAGTACAATCGCTGCAAATCCGATCAGTGCGTGCATAGTACCAACCAGATCGGCCAGAAATCCTACACACACACTCGGAACGCCGAATCCGACATAAGCGAACAGATAGTATCCGGCAACCGCACCTGCGCGCCTGTCTCCCCCAAGTTTCGATACGATGGCCAGTCCCCCGAGATAGGTGAAGCCATAACAGGCTGCCCCCGCAACAGCCGCACCTGTCAATAACAAGAGTACATTTCCAATCCCGGCGCCGATTGTCAATAACAGCGTTCCCACGCTCATTAACGTGTACCCGATCCGCATGGATGTCTTGTCGGAGACTCGGCGCGCCAACGGTTGCGCCAATGCGCCCGCCCAATTGACGAGAAACAGCGCAATCGGTGACCACGCGGCAAGTCTGTACTGCGCAAGCTGTTCCGGCACGATTGTGACGACGATTCCCGTGATGGCCCATGCGGTGGCAATTCCGAGCCCGACCGCAAGCGACCCGCGCGGATAATGGGGAAGACGAACCAACGCCCCACCCTGTATGGGAACGGTTGGCAGCCGGAATACGACAGCAAGGCTGATGAACAGCAGTGTGAAAACGATCCAGTAACTGATGGGCGCCAAACTCGGGTGCACCAGCACGGCGATGTCTGTCGACAGAGGGCCGACGCCAAATCCCAGCGCCGTAGCCAGCGCAACCAGTTGCGCCGCCTCGCGCGAGCCATCGCGTCCGCGCATCAGATCTGACAGATAGGCCGTGCCCGTGGCGACACTCAGCCCGACCCCGACGCCCTGAAGAAATCTCGTCACAAGCAGCCCATATATCGTCGGAAACACCATGGTCACGCCCGTTCCGACCAGGACGCAACACAAGCCCGCCAACAGCACGGGTTTCCGCCCCAGACGATCCGACACCCCGCCAAGCCCAATCAGAACAGGAAGTGCTCCCACCACGTAAGCCGAGAAGACAAGCGCCGTCACGCCCACGCCCACGCCGGCGGCTCTGGCGTAGGTCAGATAGAGCGGCACCTGCAGATTGATCGATACGGTAACGAGAAAGAGTGCTGCGGTTATAACGCCCCGCGCCTTTGTCTGCATGATCGAACGCCCTCACTCTTCCCGCTCTGTCTACTCTTCCAACACCCAGATCGAACATACAGAAAAATTGGATGGTATACTATAGCCAATAAATCATAATTTGATCAATCCATTAACCGACTGATCGACCAATAGGACGACCGAACGGTCGAAAGGAAGCCCACCGTGTTCTTACACCTTGACAGAACGGACAAGAGCGCCCTGTGGCAACAAATCGTGGCTGCTGTCATCGATCAGATCGACAGGGGGCTGCTTCATGAAGGTTCACTCTTGACGCCCTCCCGCATACTCGCGGCAGAACTTGGCGTATCGCGCTCGACCGTGCAGATCGCATACGAGGAACTGACCGCCCGCGGCTACACGGAATCCTCCGGCAGAGGCGGCACGCGCGTGATCGCACGCTCAAATACACCTGCGGACCGCACGCTCCCCTCCACTGACGACATGCCGTGCAATCGTGAATACGAACTGATTCACACGCAATTGCAGGACTGGTTTACCGCAAATAAAGGGTACCCCGTACAGATCGACTTCCGCCATCAGGAACCGTATGTCGACGCAATCTTTCAAAGTGCGTGGAAACGGGCCGCGACGGCAGCGCTGGATTTGATGACACCGGAACACTGGGGATATGCGCCGGATCACGGCATGTGGGAGACCAGACTGGCAGTGAAACAGTATCTCGCACTGGCGCGGGGAATCTCCGTTGAACCCGAGCAGATCCTTGTCACCTCGGGCGCACAACAAAGCATGGATCTGATTGCCCAAGCGCTGTTGCACAGGGGCGATACTGTGGCCTGTGAAGATCCCGGGTTTCCGGGCGCCCGTTTGACGCTCGCTTACAGGGGTATGAACGTAGTGGGAATTCCTGTCGACGACGAGGGTATGGTCATCGAACAACTCCCGAACACAGCACGGCTGGTGTTTGTCACCCCCGCGCATCAACGCCCAACAGGCGTGGTGATGTCAGTCAATCGGCGCAGGCAGTTGCTGGACTTTGCGGCGACGCACAAAACATGGGTGGTGGAAGACGATTTTGACGGGGAATATCGCTACCATGGAGGCCCCCTCCCCTCCCTGTTCGCGGAGTCGCATGCAGAAATCCTGTACATTATGACACTATCGAAGGTGCTTGCCCCAGGCATCCGTTTGGCGGTCATTGTTGCCCCCGCCGACGCGGTGGCGCGAATCGCCGCTGTCCACTCGCTGACCAGTCGGCTGGTTCCCGCCGTTTCGCAGATGACGCTCGCAACCTTCATGAATAGCGGCGGATTTACAAAGCACGTGCGCCGCATGAGAAAATTGTACCGCGATCGGCATCGCGTCATGATGGATGCACTGACCCATTACGGATTGAACCGCAGATTTCGCATCCAGGGTGCCGAAACCGGTTTGCATGTATTTTTGGAGGCCGATCGGGATTTTGACGAGCAGGCGGCAGTTCAAGCGGCGGCACAGGCGGGGGTGGGAATCTATCCGTTGGCGCCTTATCGCTACAGTTGCGAACGCAAAGGACTGTTGCTGGGATTCGCCAGCACCCCGGAAGCGTCCATTATGGAAGGCGTTCACCGTTTGGCCGACATTTTATGACGTCGTCCATCTCGAAAAATACCCTCACTGCCCGCCGGTATCGTATGCTGTGCCGCTTCTCAAACACGGCTGCGCCGAACTCGCCTCGGCACAGCATACGATACCGGCCAAGCGGGTTTTTCATCAATTGATGGTGATCGAAAGAAGCTGGTCATACGGGTCTATTCCGAAAAATCGCCGTAGGCGAATTTTTCTTCCCGGTTGTTGGTTGACGCGAAGAGCCATGACAGTCCATTCTGCAAATCCAAGTTAACCTGTTCGGACGCGCACATGAGACCTTGTTTATTTTTTAGCGTCGAGCCAATTTGGATTCCCTGGTTGAGGAACAGGTGCGTTCGGTGAATTCACTCCGAAAAAGAAAGCATCGTGAGTCTTGCGGTTTAACTCGAAAAGATATTGGTATTGTGGCCGCTTTGAAAAAATGATCCCGATATCATAACTGTTGCTCTTAAAGTCATAGGACGCGGGCGAATAAACATGAAACTGCAGATTTGGATATTCGCGCTTTAACGAGGAGATAAGTTGCCGTTGTCCTGTGGCCGTTCCCCAGGGTGTTCCGTTAATCATCACGTACACCCAGGAAATAAAAACCAAGGGCACGAAAACCATCACGGAAATCACCAATGAACGCTTCTGTTTCCTGTTCACTCCTGAGCCTCCAGCAGCAGCATCTGTGATACAATTCAGTTTACAATCAATTTGCGACTCAATCAACGCCGAGACCCGGAGGCAGGACAGTGACAGAAAAGATACGACCACCAGCGCGACTGATCACCACTTACTCGCTCACGCATGATCTGCAGGCGCTCGGGCTCCAGCCAGGCATGACCCTGATCGTGCACTCATCCATGAAATCGCTCGACGGTTGGGTCAATGGAGGCCCCGTGGCAGTCATCCAGGCGTTGCAGCGCGTTCTGACCGCAGATGGAACGCTGGTCATGCCGGCTCAGACCAGCGAACTGTCGGATCCCGCCGGCTGGAGCAGACCTCCTGTGCCCGCAACATGGTGGGAGACGATTCGAAGCACGATGCCGCCATACGATCCCGACTTCACTCCGACCCGCGAGATGGGCGCCATCGCAGAATGCTTTCGCAAAGCCCCCGGCGTGTTGCGCAGCGCGCATCCGCAGGTGTCCTTCGCCGCCTGGGGGAAACATGCAGCCGCGCTGACCGCCGACCACGCGTTGGCAAACGGACTCGGTGAAACGTCGCCGCTCGGAACCATGTACCGTCTCGACGCCTGGGTTCTCCTGCTTGGTGTATCGCACGAAAACAATACATCGCTCCATCTGGCCGAGTATCGGGCCCATTATCCTGGGAAAACGACGATAACGGCAGGCGCGCCCATTCTTGTGGATGGACAGCGGCAGTGGGTCACATTCTCGGACATCGATTACGACTCTGATGATTTTAGCGCAGTCGGAACTGCATTTGAGGCGGTTGCAGGGGCGACAGAGGCAGTGCGAACTGGCGCCGTCGCGGGCGCCGAGTGCAGACTCATGCGCCAGAGAGCGCTTGTGGACTTCGCTGTCGATTGGATGGAACGGAATCGGACGGCTGCCAACCCATAGGATGAGCCGAAATGGGAACTGCGGCGGCCACTATTACTGGCGAGGGGGCAAGCGTATGGACGATGCAATTAAAATTCAGCAAATGCTTCCAGAAAATTGGGAAGAGGTTCGGAGAATATATCTTGAGGGAATTGCTACTGGTAATGCCACCTTTCAGCAGGAAGCTCCCTCTTGGACTGAGTGGAATAGAACTCATATAACGGAATGCAGACTTGTTGCGCGTTCAGCAAACGCAGTTTTGGGTTGGTCTGCTCTAAGCCCAACGTCGGGCAGATGCGTTTATGCTGGTGTTGCAGAAGTAAGCATTTATGTGAGTCAAATTAGCCGTGGCATAGGAATCGGCAGCCGACTGTTAAAGGCCTTAATTGAAGAGAGCGAACAAAACGGATTTTGGACCCTACAGGCTGGGATTTTCCCTGAAAACAGCGCCAGTCTTAAACTACATAAAGCATTTAGGTTTCGAGACGTTGGCCGCAGAGAACGTATTGGTAAAATGAACGGTATGTGGCGTGACATTATATTGTTGGAACGAAGAAGCAATGCTGTGGGAATGGATTAACCAGGTTGATTATCGCCATGTTCAGTGATATACTGTCAAACAATTGGAAAACATTACAGAAAGGACGTGGGCACGAATGGCGAACATGCAAATGATGATGCGTTCCATGCGTATGTCACATTTATGCTCGCGGTTGAGGACTCGATTGCAGTCGCTATAGACTGACAAATGAGACCTTACACACGCCGTGGGCACACTTGCCTGCGGCGTGTTTTATTGATCCGGGTTAAACGATGAGGAGATGGTTCAAGGTGTCAAAGTTTCTGATTACCAGTGCGCTGCCTTACATCAATGGTGTTAAACATCTTGGAAATCTCACGGGCTCATTGCTTCCGGCAGATGCGTACGCTCGCTTTTTGAGACTGAAGGGTGAAGATGTTTTATTCGTCTGCGCAACCGATGAACATGGCACACCGGCAGAATTGTCAGCACTTGAGACGGATTTAACGGTTCAGGAGTATTGCAACGCCATGCATCAGAAACAGGCGTCCATCTACCAGGAATTCGGGCTGTCGTTTGACTACTTTGGCAGGACATCTTCACTGCAGAATCATGAATTGACCAAGCACTTCTTCGAACGTTTAGCCGCCAACGGTTATATTGAGGAACGCCCAATTCGACAGGTGTATTCCTTACAGGACGAGCGCTTTCTACCCGATCGGTATGTGATCGGCACGTGCCCTAAATGTGGCTATGAAGCCGCGAGGGGCGACCAATGCGAAAATTGCACTTCGGTGCTCGACCCTGTGGATTTACTCGCTCCGCGATCAGCTGTTTCCGGGAGCGCCGAACTCGAAGTACGCGCGACCAAACACCTGTTCTTCAGACTTGATGCGCTTGCCAACGAGGTGCGAACCTGGGTTGAATCCCACGAAAAGTGGTCGCGTCTGACCCGGTCTATCGCAATGAAGTGGCTGGACGAAGGGTTGAAAGAACGCTGCATCACGCGCGACCTCCAGTGGGGCGTATCCGTTCCGCGTGACGGGTTTGAGGAGAAGGTGTTTTATGTGTGGTTTGATGCGCCAATTGGGTACATCGCAGCTACAAAGGAGTACTCTGACCAGAACCTGGGCAGCCATGACTGGAAAGACTGGTGGCTGAACGCCTCTGATGTGACTTATACGCAATTCATGGCCAAAGATAACGTTCCGTTCCACACGGTCTTTTTCCCGGCAATGATTCTCGGAACACGCGAGCCATGGACGATGGCAACTCAGATTAAAAGCTTTAACTGGTTGACTTATTACGGCGGGAAATTTTCCAGCAGCCAAAAGCGCGGAATCTTTTTGGATGATGCCTTGGAGTTGTTTGATGCGGATTACTGGCGGTATTTCCTGCTGGCAAACTCGCCTGAAACGGATGACGCCAGCTTTACCTGGGATCTGTTTGCCACCATGCTGAACAAAGACTTGGTCGGAAACTTTGGGAACTTCGTCAATCGAACGCTCAAATTGACGGTTGCCCAGTTTGGTGATCGCGTTCCCGACGGCGGCTCGCCGTCAGAACTGGAGGAAAAACTGAAGGAGGATTGCCAGAGAGTATTGGCGGCATATCGAAACCAGTTCGTAAACCTGGAGTTTCGAAAGGTTATTCAGGCGCTTCGCGAACTCTGGTCGCTCGGAAATGTGTATCTCGACCGGCGGGCTCCGTGGAACCTTGTCAAGACGGACCGTAATGAAGCTGCAATGGTCCTGCGCACGGCAATCAATCTCATTAAATACTTTGCTATTGCATCCGAGCCCATAATCCCCTTTTCATCCGCGAAGGTTTTTGACGCACTGAATCTGGCTTCCGGGGAGCGTAAAGAGTGGTTGAAAGACGAATTCGACCTGTATTTATATCAACCAGGGAGGCAGTTCACCGTGCCGGAGCCACTTTTTCGGCGAATTGAAAAAGTGGAGATAGAAGCACTGCAACTACGGTTCTCGGGACAATAAAGTGGCATGTCTTACAGCAGTCCTGAAGTCCAGACGCCTGCAATGCCAAATCCAAGTATAACGAGACTTGACAGGGAACCAATCCACTTGATCAGCCCATGATTCAGCTTGAGCCGTGCGAGACTGATAACAGTGCTCAGTGTTAACCACCAGAGAGTGGAACCGAGAAAAACGCCCAAAACTGTGATTGCAGCACTCAAATAGTCATTCGTCGCGCCTTGTACGCCCAGTGCTGCGAAAACAGCAACAAATGATAGGATTGTCATGGGATTCGTTATTGTGAGTGCAAAAGTCGAGGTGTAATTCCAGAGCAGCCCACGAACATTGGATTCAATCCCGCTTTGTGCTGGTTTTCTAAAAATCCCCTTAACGCCCAAATATATGAGAAATATCCCTCCGACAAGACGAATCCAAGTGTGTTGTGCCACAAGGAAATTTGCTACAATGTCGAGCCCAAATGCAGCGATAAACCCGTAGAACGCATCGGCTGTTGCGGCTCCAAGCCCACTGACGAATCCAAATCTGCCTCCCCGATGTAAAGTTCGGTTGATACATAAAAGTCCAATTGGACCAACTGGCGCCGCGATGGATAACCCTAGAATCAGTCCCTTCAGCAGAAAACCCACGTCGTTCCCCCTATCATTTGGATCTGAGAAAGTCGCCAGACAGTGGAACGTTAGAGGTTTCTTTAACTGTGTCCAGGACTATGGTGGTATGCGTTTTACTAACACCTTCGAACCCTTTAAGTTCAACACTGATCACTCGGTCCAAGTCTTTCGTGTTTTGGCAACGGACCTTAAGAAGATAATCATAATCGCCTGCAATATGGTGACATTCCTGCACTTCCGATAGATTTTGAATCAGCGTGATAAACGCATTGCGACTACGGGGATGGTCAAGTGTAACGGACACGAAGACCGTCAAGTCGCATCCAACCGAAGAAGGGTTGACGATTGCAGTGTAACCCTTAATTACCCCTTGTTGTTCCATGCGATGCACGCGCTCGGCAGAAGACGGACCTGATAGACCAAGTTCAGTTGCAAGGTCCGACCATGCGGCGCGTCCCTCTGCCATCAAAAATTGCAATGCTTTTAAATCCAATGAATCCATTGATATTCACCTTCGATTATTATGTAATTTACACGAATTATATTATAAACAAATGTATTTTGCAATCCCGCCGTTGTGATGGTAAGCGGAACTTTGTGGTTTGATCGCCATTGGGAACTGCTTACGGTTTCTTTAGTTAAATTTTTTGGTTTCAAAGAGCGATTGGATTACAGCCGCGAGTACATGGTTGTAAAGGGCTTCAGCCGTGGTCGCGCTTTCGATGTGGCCCCCTAAATAAAGATGAATTACCCCATGCAACGGCGCCCAAATCATGCGGACGGCAAGAAGCGGAGCCTTCTCTGCAATGAATCCTTTGCTCATTGCATCCTCCACCACGTATAAAACTTGCCGCAGAGCCGTAATCATCCCCTGGAAGCTCTCCTCGTCGGGTTTGAATTCAGTGAATGCTCCGCCAAACATTATCTTATAGAAACTGACAGCGCGACCCCAAGAGCGGCGACAATGGTTATTGCGCCGCTCCCGACAACAGTTTGCGAAACGCGGGTGGAATATCTGTCTCGAACCGCAGCACCTGGTGCGTAACCGGATGGCGAAAACTCAGGACTCGCGCGTGCAGGCCGAGTCGTCCAAGTGTATTTTTGGCCGCTCCGTACCGCCTGTCGCCCACCACACTGTGGCCAATGCTCTGCAACTGCACCCGGATCTGGTTCTTGCGCCCCGTTTCCAGCCAAATTTTCAGCAGCGAAAAGTCTCTGCCCGCTTTCAGTACCTGATAGTGCGTGATCGCCTCCTGCCCATCTCCCGGTATCGGGCTGACATACATTGTCTGTGTTTTCGTTTCCTTCAGCCACGATCGCAGCGTTCCCTCTGGCGGATTCACCAATCCTTCCACAACCGCCACATAGGAACGCTCCAGCACAGTCTCCCGCCAGTCAAGCTGCAGCGCCTGCTGCACCTCGTAGCGCTTGGCAAACAGCATCACGCCGGAGGTGTTGCGATCCAGGCGATGCACGATAAAGATGCGCGCCGCCGCATCGCGCACCCGCACATGCTCAGTCAGTACGTGGTACGCCGTACGCTCCCGCTCCTCCTCAGACGCGATCGAGAGCAGGCCGGGCGGCTTGTCGATCACGACAATGTCCGCATCCTCGTAGAGGATGCGGACCCCCTCCATGGAACTCATCACCTTGGCAAACCCGCTCGCTGCGCGGATGGAGACACTCTGACCAGGCAGGAGCGCATGATCATGGCGCGTGATCACCTGATCGTCTACGGCGACCTGCCGGTGCGTCAACAGCGCCTTCACCTTATTGCGACCCTTTTCGGGCAGATTCTGCAGCAAAAAAGGGAGCAGCAGACCAGGTTCCGTTACAGTCAACTTCCTGTCCGTCGCCATGGTCAGATCCTCACCAGTGTATCGCGTTTGGCCAGGTATTCATCATACGTTCCCGAGAAATCGACAACCCCATCCGCCGTCAGTTCGATGATGCGGTTGGCGACATCCGTCACCAGTTGACGGGCGTGGGAAACAAAGATGACCGCGCCGCCAAATTCAGCCAGCGCTTTCGACAACGCGTCGATCGACTCCAGATCAAGATGGTTCGTCGGTTCGTCCAGCACCAGCACATTGCCCTGCAGCAGCAGCATCTTTGCCAGCATCAACCGTGCGGTCTCGCCGCCAGACAGAACCTCTGTCGACTTGTGGACATCATCCTTGGAAAACAGCATCCGTCCCAAAATGCTGCGGATGGTCTGCTGGTCCGCCTCATCATCGAAACTCTTCAGCCATTCATAGACCGTGGTGTCTTTGGGAATGGTCTCGTTGTGGTCCTGCGTAAAATACGTTGGTTCCGCCGACTTCCCCCACGTCACCGCCCCGCTGTCCGGGGTCAGTTCCCCCATCATCACATTCAGGAGCGTTGTCTTGCCGATGCCGTTAACGCCCAGGACGGCCACCTTTTCCCCGTTCCCAATCTGCATCGTGACGGATTTCAGCACGTGCAGATCGCCAAATGATTTGTCCACCTTGTCCAGAACGACAACCTGTTTCCCGAGTGGCTGCCGGAAGGTGAATTTAATGTAGGGGGATACTCGCGATGAGGGGCGGATCTCCTGGACCTCAATCTTTTCAATCTGCTTCTGCCGACTCGTGGCCTGCTTCGCCTTGCTCTTGTTTGCGGAAAAACGCGCCACAAACTCGCGCAGTTCGGATATTTTCTCCAAATTTTTCGCATTGTCGGCGAGCAACTGTTCGCGGGCCAATGTGCTCGCCGCGACAAAGTAGTCGTAATTGCCTGAGAACACGGAGATCTGCTTATAATCCACATCGATCATATGGGTGCAGACGGTATTGAGAAAATGGCGATCATGCGAGATAATGACCATCGTTCCCTTGTGCGCAAGCAGGAAGTTCTCTAGCCAGCGGATCGTGTCGAGGTCCAGGTGGTTGGTCGGTTCGTCGAGCAGCAGGACATCGGGACGCCCAAACAGCACCTGCGCGAGCAGAACGCGCACTTTAAACCCGCCGATCATCGAACCCATCAAATCCCCGTGCCGCCCGACAGGAATTCCGAGCCCCTCCAGCAGTTCTGCAGCGAAATATTCGGCAGAGTACCCGTCCATGTCCGCAAACGCGCTCTCCAGATCCCCCACTCGCATCCCGTCTTCCGCCGTCATCTCGGGCAGCGCGTACATCCGCTCCCGTTCCTGCATGACGGTCCAGAGTTCCGGGTATCCCATCAGCACCGTATTCAGCACTGAATATTCATCATACTGATAGTGATCCTGGCGCAGGACGCCGACGCGCACTCCGGGCGCAATGGCCACGGCGCCTGTGCTTGGCTCAAAATCCCCGACAAGGATCTTCATGAACGTGGTTTTGCCAGATCCATTGGCCCCAATCAGTCCATAACGGTTGCCTTCATCAAAACTGATATTGACGCCTTCAAATAAAATGCGGCTCCCAAAAGACAACGACAGATCTTTTACGCGAATCATTCATTCTGCTCCCTTTGCACGTTGTATAAGCTAATCATTTTAGTATACCATGGGCCCGGGTGATGGAGCGCATGGCATCCGGTATTCCGGTATCCAGACAAATGGGCCAGCGGGCCAGCACGCCGGACTGAGTCGCATGCAGGACGCACGAAGGCGAACCCGCCCGCAGGTTCGCCTTCCATATATAAACCTCGGCGCACGTTTACGAGTTGGGGTTTCCACCCGTTTTTTTACTCTCCTGGATTTTTTTCATTTTCTCGATCAGTTCCTGCTTCCTGTTCTGCGCCCCTTGCGTCTCCGATACTTTTTGGGCTTCAAGCACCTTGTTCCGACTCCCATTCACAGTGTTTCCCTGCACGTTTGGCGGGCGTTTTCGATTCTCTGCTCTCGGCATGAAGTTATTCCCCCTCAGTGATCGTAGTCAATTGTACCACACTCGGATCATAGCGCTCGCCAAGTATGTCACTCTTCCGCATTGTTCGAACGTTCCTGGAACACCCGCAAAAACGCCAGTCCATACTTTTCAAATTTCAATTCGCCAACACCCTTGACAGCGAGCATGGTCCGCCGATCGAGCGGACACTTCGCCGCCAGTTCCCGCAGCGTGCTGTCGGGGAAAATCACATACGGTGGAACATTATGCGCGCGCGCAATCTCTCTGCGCAATGTGCGGAGTTGCTCAAACAGCGCATCGTCCGGCGCCTCCGTTTTTGGCTGCGGAAGCACTTTAACGAAAACCTGCGCCTGCCCCTTTAACACCGGCGCCGCTTTTTTCTGCAGTTGAACGACCGGATACTGCCCTTCCGTCATCTTCAGATAGCCGTCCGCAATGAGTGTCTGTATATAGCCTGTTATTTCCTTTTCAGGCCGGTCCTTCAGCAGGCCATACGTCGGCAGCCGATCCAGCCCCAACTGTAGAATCCGCCTGTCTCTTGAACCTCTGAGAACGCCCGTCACAAGTGTGATCCCGTACCGTTCCTTGACCCGGTGAACACACGAGAATATCTGCTGCGCCGTAACGGTGATATCCCGCAGGTCAAAGGAATCGTCGCAGTTGCCGCAATTGTCGCAGCGTTCCGGCGCCGTCTCCCCAAAATAGCGCAAAATATAGGCGCGCAGACACAGGGTGGTGTGACAGTAATCCACCATGGACTGCAATTTTTTGTACTCTGTCGACTTACGGTCGTCCGAAGTCACCGTCTGTTCGATGAGAAACTTTTGCAACTGGATGTCCTGCGGACTGAACAGCAGCAGGCATTCGCCGGGATCCCCATCGCGTCCGGCCCGTCCTGCCTCCTGATAATAGGATTCCAGGTTCTTTGGCATGTTATAGTGAATGACAAATCGTATGTTGGACTTGTCGATCCCCATCCCAAACGCGTTGGTGGCCACCATCACCCGCGTCTCGTCATACAGGAACTGTTCCTGGCTGTCATTTCGTTCCCCATCGCCGAGTCCAGCGTGATAACGACCCACAGACTGGCCCTTCTGTTTCAACAGTTCGTACAGACTGTCCGCTTCTTTGCGCGTTGCGGTGTAGACAACCCCCGCATCGTGAGGGTGACTGTCCAGGTAGCCCAACACAAAATCGCGCTTTGGTTGTCCATGAATCACGGAAAACGTCAGGTTCTCCCTGTCAAATCCCGTAACACAGACATGCGGATTGCGAAGATGCAGAAGTTGAACGATATCCTGCAACACTTCCGGAGTAGCCGTTGCCGTGAACGCGCTCACGACAGGCCGCCGACTGAGCCCTGCCAGCAGCGGAGCGATCGAACGGTAACTGGGCCGAAAATCATGACCCCACTGTGACAGACAATGCGCCTCGTCAATCGCCACAAGCGCAGGGTGAAGCGCGTCGATGAAGCGCAAAAAGGACTCGGACTCCAGGCGTTCCGGCGCAACGTAGAGCAGTTTGTATTCTCCCTGCTCCGCCCTCTTCATCCGTTCCCGAACCTGCGCAGACTGCAGCGTGCTGTTGATGAATGTGGCGGCAATACCGAGACTGGCCAGGGCGTCCACCTGATCTTTCATGAGTGAGATCAGCGGCGAAATGACCAGCGTCAGCCGTTCACCCAGCAACGCCGGAATCTGATAACAGATCGACTTTCCTCCCCCAGTCGGCATGATCCCAATCGTGTCGCGCCCCTGCAGCACACTACCGATGATCTCCTTCTGTCCTTCGCGGAACTGATCGTATCCGTAGTAGCGTTTCAACAGGTTCTGCGCGTCCAGTACCAGCGCATTCGCATCCTGTGCATCCTGCACCTGTGCACTTGCGTTATGTTCCAGCATCCCTATGGCTCCGTTCCGTTACCGTATCCTTTACTCGCAAGAATTGAGGGCAACCTGTTCTGCCCTCAATTCTATAACTCATTCGGGAAATCTGCTACACTCAAAAGCGAAACGATAACGAGGAAAGAAGAGAACAGGCGATGAGCAACGTGGTGATCACCGGCAGTTCTCGCGGACTGGGTTATGCGATGGCGAAAGTATTTCTGCAGAAAAATTGCAACGTCACGATTTGCAGTCGCAGCCAGGATGCGGTCCAACAAGCGGTGAACAGTCTGCCCAACCACAGCCAGTCAGTGCTGGGAGTATCCTGCGATGTGCGACAGCGCGATGACATCGTGGAAGTATGGGAACGTTCCGCTTTGCGCTTTGGCGCAATCGACATCTGGATCAATAATGCAGGCGTCAGTCAGCAGGGGCGCACACTGCGCGAACTATCTCCGCAAGACGTGCAGAATGTGCTGGACACGAATCTGCGCGGCGCCATCTTTGGCACGCAAATCGCCCTGTCCGGCATGCTGCAGCAAGGGTACGGACAAATCTTCAACGTTGAAGGGTTCGGCAGCAACGACATGCAGCGCACGGGTCTTAACCTGTACGGCACGACCAAACGCGCGCTCACCCACTTTACCACCGCATGCGCCAAAGAAGCGGCGGACACCCCCATCCTGATTGGCCTGCTCAGCCCAGGCATGATGGCGACGGATTTTCTCAGAGAACCTTCCGGTGAGGTGCGGGGCGGTCAAAACACAAAACGCATTTTTAATATTCTTGGCGATACCCCCGACACCGTCGCACAGTTTCTGGCGACAAGGATCCTGCGCAATCGCCAGAACGGCGCCCGCATAGTCTGGTTGACCAAGCGCAAGATTCTGTGGCGCTTTGCGCGCTCCTCCTTCGTGAAACAAGACCTTTTTAAGAAGTGAACCATTTGGCCGGATGCCGCCAGAGAGATAGCATCCAGGGCTATCCTGGGCGGACCTATGCCACGCCTTCCGAGTTGGCGGAGCGGTTGCAGATCCGTCATCAAGTGACGCCGAGTGCCAAGCGCCGCCGCGTGCAGGTCTAGCGATTAAATCCTGTGCGCGATCGATATTGTATCGGCGCCCGCGTGGGGTACCGAAGCGGCGCGCTCCACACATGCACCAGGCGGGTGAACGGAGAGACTGCGAACAGGGCAAATGAGAGAATGATGTGAATCTGCAGTATGACATGTATCTACACTTTGGATTCAGTCACATGGCTAACTTTCTGCTGGTCCCTGTTGTCGTTGCCGCCGCATTGATCTGGTTTTTTCACGCGCGACGCTTCAAAAGCGAAAGCTGAGACGACAACCACAGCGCCCACCCCGACCGTCTGCGCCAGGTTTTGGAGTCGGCCCATACTGTGGATCTTGGCAAGCTACTACTTCCTGACTTTTGGCGGATTTGTCGCATTTGGGAACTACCTGCCGACACTGCTTCCGGCTTGATCCATGGTTGAATAATTCTGGATCAAGCGTGAACGATGGAGATGGCCGCTTTGCGGGCTGAAAGCGGCCTTCAACTTCTATGACGTGTACGATGGCCAAGCCATCGCCGCCGCCAGCGCCGGGGCGCGCCAACCGTGGGCATACAGTACGTACTGGCCACTGTACGTACTGATCACAACCTGTGAAGGACTGCCCGAACCATAGCCAAACATACCCGTGCCTCCACCCGGGAACGTCTTGCCGATCAGAGATGACACAATATGGCGCGCATCTGCCACTGGATTCACATTCCAGGACGTGGGCGCCATACTCCATTTTATCCCGTCCTGCTGCCAGGTGAGGCCGCGTTCACGGATGCCGTTTACGTTGCCCGCCTGGTACGCGCCCACGATGCCGTGGCCGAGCGCGACATGGCTGATCCTGGCGCCCGGAATTGCACTGACATTCCAACGCAGTGACGCCGGAAGCGGCTGATCCGCCGGTACGCCCGCCGCAGCGAACAGCATGTCGGCATTGCCGCTGATGATCTTGGGTGAATTCGCCGGCAACCGGGCTCCCGCCGAAACCGTGAGCAGGTAGCCGCTCTGCACCGCGCCTCCATCAACCTGGTACTGAACATCGAGCCATTTGCCTTCAGGCGGGTTCAGAGAAGAAGACGTCGTCGGGAGGTAGGCGCCAACCGGCGATCGCTGCGCGACGATCTGTCCCACCGTGTCGAGCACATCCTGGTACGATGCAAAGCTTCCGGGCAATGAGGGCGCGCCTTCATTCAGGATACTGGAGCTTTGCGGCCAGTAGGCGTTGCCTCGGATTTCGTACCCGGGAAGTTCGATGGGCGGCGTGTCGCCCAGCACCTTGCGCGCTTGTGCACCTGTCGTAATCGCGGGGGACCATGCCGCACCGTTCAGACGGCTGAGCAGCAGATGCATGATCGTCTTATCCAGTGCAGCGTGCGTTCTTGCCGCGGGACTGCCGACTGGCAGCGGAAATTCCATGCCCCAGATCACGTCGGGCGGCAGCGAACCGTGATTAAAGATCACCGGGTCTTCATTCCATGCGGACCAGTGCTCTCCATTCGGCCAATACGGCATGCCGGGTACGCGGCGCCCCGCAACACCGTTCCAATAGGCGGCCAAACTGTTGACTTCCTGCCACATGCGTTGCCGCAGATCCGCCAACGCCGCCCGCGTGCGTCTGTCAATCGTCGCCTGCGGCGGAGGTGTGAGTACGGAGACACGCGCCACCGACGACGGATTCGCCGGAAACACCCCGATCCAGGAACCGACGCTGACATAGACTCGTTGACTGTCTGCAGCAAATCCAGGTCCGGTCAGATTGGGCTCACTCTCGTACAGTGACGTCGTGCGCGGAATCGCGTAGACGCGGTATTTCCCCGTCGCGATGTTGAACGCCGCCAGTCGATCCCAGTAACGAAAGCCAAACAGATACGGAATCTGATGGGGATAACCGGGCGGGTACTGCGGACCTTTGAGGGCTACCCACAGCCAGTCGCCGGTAAGGCCCAGAATCTGATTGTCAAGGCCGCCCGACGCCGTACTCTGCGGATTGGCCGCCGATCCGTAAAGTGGAACGGACTTGGGCCACTGAGCGATCTCCCTGCCTCCGCGCACGACTTTGACGGTTTGCGCAGCAAAGTGCTGTGGAAGTTTGGTCGACCAGACAAACTGCACGGGTCCGGCGTATCCTTTCGGTGCGGCATCTGCCTTGGCAATGCCAGACAGGATGCCGGTCTCCGAGTTCCAGACGGCACTGTGGTATGAGGTCGTGAATGTGGCTTGATTGCCCTGCACCCAATCATGGCGAACAGTAACCTGCAGTTGATCATGTTTGATGTCAAGTCCGGCGATGGCGACATTTCGGCCAAAGACGGGATTCAGGCTGACGTAGCGCCACCCATACGCATTCGTTAATTTGGCCAAGCTCCGCACAGGCCCATGCGTGGAAGGCGGTACGCTGTGCAGGAGCACGGCGCGTGCATCCCCGGCGCCGGCAGGGGATGCACCGCAGAGTACGACAGCAATACCGACCATATATGCGCTACGAATCCGCCCCATGGCGATCCCCCCAATCATGGCAGCCGGATTCCTCAGAATGCGGCGTAGGATACAGCCATCTGCAACGCCTGCATGGCGGAATGCGCACTGTACACGTTGTAGAGCGCGTTCCCCCAAATCCAGTCCATTTGGGAGAACTCGGCCTGCAGCGTGTTTTTCACCACCATGTACCCAGTCGTCTCCGGCAGCAGGTGCGTGTGCAGGTAGGCCACCATGCGCTTGGCCAGCGCGATATCCGACGCGTCGGCGCCCGCCTGGACGTTGAACGTCCACAAGCCTTCGCGCCAGCGGACCATCCCCAGCTGATTGTACAGTTTTCCAGCGATTCCGTCGCCAAGCGCCACGGTGTGCTCGCGCAGGCCGGCGAACCGCGGCGCCTGCGCCATCTGCGACATAAACTCCAGGGCAGTGGACGGCCCGCGAAACACCTTCGCGCCAAACCAGCCGACTTGGCTCGCCATGCCTTGGCCTGTGCCGTATTGCAGATTGACCTGATAGTGGTCCTTGCCGAACTGCGCGGACGAACGGACCAGACGGGCACGCGCCAAAGGCAGGCCGAGACTCTGCGGGGCCTGCAGCGGCGCCGCAGTGTTGTCTCGCAGACGGCTCATGGCCGACTGCACGGCGGCCGGGAAGGAACCAGCGGGCGGCATGCTGTACGGCTGCATGGACATCGCCATCTGGACGGCGGAAAGCGCGTGGTGATAGTTCCACGCCGTGTAGACCACATTGCCAAATGCCCAGGACAGGAACGTGTGCTGCCCGGCCGGGCCATTCTCGACCGTCAACAACCCGTGTGTTTGCGGCAAGAGATGCGTATGAAGATAGACCACGATCGACTCCGCCAGCGACCGATTCGCGGCAGGACTGGAGCCGGCGACGCGCAGCGCCCACTCGCCCTCCCGCCATTCGATGATGCCGCCGTGCGAACGCGGCACGTAGGCATACAGCCCCTGAATGCCATTGCCCAGGTTCACATCGGCGTATTTCACGAGTTGCTGACGGACACCGGCAAAGGAGACCGGCTTCATCCGCAACGCCACATCCTGTATGGCTTGGCTTGAAGACGACACGCGCTGTGCGCCAAATCCTCCGATCACGGCAGTCGATCCCGTGTTTGGCGCTTGATAGAGCGCAGAACTGTTCAATCCGACGGGCGTCGTGGACACCTGGAATGAAACATGGTAGTTGGAGGAAGAAGCGCTGGCCATCGCCGCCAGGTAGCCGCGCGTTGCACCGTTCGCATGTCCGATGAATGTCGGCGCCTGAATGGGCAAGTCGGTGCGCGCGGTGACGTACGCCATGGCCTGCGCCACGACAGGGTTAAACGAAGACGGAGGCGTGGCTGCGGAGACCGGAGCCGCAGCGGCCAGCAGTCCGACCGTCACGAGTCCGCTTATCATACTGAGCCGTAAACGCCCGCGCGATACGCTGCCATATTTCCTGATGTCGTTCATGCTGTCCCATCCTTTCACGAGGCGGTGGATATCGTGGCGCGACACGGCAGGGGTTGCCCCGCCGTGATGGCCATACAACCAATAGACGATCGCGATCGCGCCAAAGTTTCATCCAAATCCATCCATTTGATAAACTGAAGGAACTGCACGGGGCGCATTTTTTTCACGGACACAAATGCCCTGCGATGCCCCAGGGTTTGCGGGCCGGACATGTTGCCATGGATATACTCGGAGTGTCGAGGGCAAGAGTGGGCGGAGACCTGTTGGCCATTCTTGAAATCGGCGATTATCACTTTTCCGCTTGCTTTGCGGACGGCGTTCAATTCGCCACTGGATGGAGCGACACGTCGGGCGGTGCGAGTCGCGATGAAATACGAACGCATGCAGATGTGTCTCACCATGCCCTTTTTTGAACAGAGAAAACGTGGAGTCATGCCGTATGACCTGGATCCAAAAGTGGTCGAGCCCTTGATCTCCGGAGCGCTAACAAACGACTGGCGGGAAATGTTTGACGTTGCGTTATTTGAGGACTATCCTTTAACACGACACGGTGAATCCTTCAACGCGGTGCAGTGTGTCGGCTGTCGGGAACTGGTTGTTCGGGAGTATGCCGTGGAGTGGAAGGAACAGATGCTGTCAAAACAGCTGACGGACACCATTTCAAATCAATTGACAAAGATCATCGCCAGAGAGCAACGGTCGGGTTTGCTCCGCGCCAATGCCGATCCGGAATTTCTCGCTCAATCTTTTTTGGGTACTCTATATGCTTTGATCACTCGATGGGAAATTGAGGGACATCTCCCCTGGACAGAGGATGTGATTGTCAGGCAATTGGTCGACGGCTTGCTGCCCTGAAAAATGCGCCTGCCTTGGCGGGATCGCTCGATCCGTCACATCCCTGTTGTTCACTTCTTGCGGGCCGTTTGGCAGTTTATACGAAGGCCCTGCTCTTGCACGCGCTTGATTCCGTCCATCATATCCGGCAATTCATCCATGAATTGCTCGAAAATCGAAATTGCCGCACCATCTATGCTGTAAAACACCCAGTGTGCGGTTTTGCGCTCTTTCACGAGACCCGCTTGCCTGAGTTTGCGCAGGTGCTGGGAGATGGCGGGCTGGGTCATTTGCAACGCTGCGACCAGTTCACATACACACAGTTCATTGTGTTTCAGCAGCGCCAGAATGTGCAGCCGAGTCTTGTCTGCCAACGCTTTGTAGACCGTAGCCCAAGACTCGATGGTGAGCATCTCGACGCTCGCCTCCTGAACGCCGCAGCCGCTGATTTGACTGACCGGACGATGGCGAGAACCTCGCTTTATTCCGCTCATGCTGCACCCAGTTCTTCAGCCCTCTTCACCTGCCCATCCAACTGATGGGCCATGGCGCCAGAGGCAAATGTTGCTCCGAGCGCGATGAACGAGCGAATCTTTTCTTCCATTACACTTCACACCCCTACAACTTAATACAATTATTGATCCTCTCTATCAAACCTCCCGGAGCGCTCCGATTGGCCGAATGAAGCGTGCGAGTTGCACCGTGCCCTCGTACAGCGCGTAGATCGGCGCAGTCGCCGCTATCAGTGTTAGCGGGTCTGGGGAGGGAATGACCAACGCCGCCAGGAAGGCGCTGACAAACAGAGCCATCCGACGGCCGCGCTGCAATTGCTCCGCGCGAAGAAGGCCCAGTTTCACCGCCGCCGCCAACAGGGCTGGCAGAGCAAAGATGACGCCGAGCGCCAGACTGAAACTGGTCACAAACCCCAGATAAGCGCTGGCTCGCACCTGTTCCGCGAAAAGACCGCCCGAAAAGGTGAGCAAAAACTTGAGTGACACTGGAATAATACCCAGGAATGCCACGGCGGTTCCCAGCCAGAAGAGGCCGAGGCCCGCTGCCAGATACCCACCTGCCCAGCGCCGATGGCGAGTGGGTAAGACGGGCGCGAAATAGGCCCAGGCCTCGTAAAGCCAGAGCGGCGAACTCACCACGACGGCCGCTGCCAACACCAGATTGATCAGGGTGAAGATCGGCTCCGTCGGCGACAGCGTCAGGAGCGGAGAGTGCGCGGGCCACGGCGCCTGCCACGCCTGCCGCCAGCTTGCCCAAGTGAGGTGGCCCGCTTTGGCAAAGATAAGTGGAAACAGCACCCCACGGAGCAGAGTGCGCCACTGCAGCGCCAGTCCGATTGCCGCCACGGCGGTGCCGGCGATCGCCCACAAGAGCCGGCGGCGCAGTTCGCCCAGGTGCTGCGTGACTGTCATCGTCTTATCCCGGTTGGTCTGGACATTGTGGCGCGAATTGGGTCCGCGCAAAAGTGTAGCCATGATCGTTCCTCCTCACTCGTGCTGGTGGTCAATCTCTTGCCACTGCGCGACTTCCACACCGTACAACAGTGCTATGCGAGTGATGGCCGCATACGCGATTTCTGTGGGCAGAATCTCCTGTAGCCGAGTCAGTGTTGCGTGGATCAGCGACCAGACTGTGCGAGACCAATCCTGCACCCGACGACCCCCGAGCTGATCGGTTCCGGGCATCGTCAGCAGGATCGCCCACAGTCCCCAGAGGACCGTCAGATGGTCAGGACGCACTGGATAGGCGCTCCCAGGTCGGAATGACGGTTTCTCCCATTCCACAGCCAGCAGGTCGACCAGCCGCGCCATCGCCTCCACGCTGTCCTCGCCGCCCTCGTCGCCCAGTTCCGAAATGTGCTCCGGAGGGTAGCTCAATGCGCCCTGTCCGGCCACCGGAATGGCCAGCCACTGATCATACTCCACGCCGAGTCGATCCGCATCCCAGGCGGGCAGTTTCAGCGCTGTGCCATGTGCATTGACCGCCTGTTCAAGATGGGGCCAGACAGTCTCGCGCAATACCTGCCAAAGTGGTTCTGGCGGCGGGCCGTCATAGAGAGCGGCAAAGAGCCACAGAACATCGGCCGCCGCTGCCAGCGGTTCGGAGTTTTCAATGTTTTTCTCCATGCTATTTTCCATCAATCGGGGCGCGCGTTTGGCCCGCCCCTTCACCTCCCTGATCTACACCTGCAGCGCATTGACCGATTCTGCCGGGATCTTCTCCAACTGCACCCGCGTGCTGTAGTAGTCCGCGCCGCCTCCGACCGGATCAATCATACAGGTGCCCCAGCCTTCGGCGTCCGTGAGAGAGGGATCCAGCCGCATGCAGGCGTTGAGCCGGACAGGCGTTGCCAAATGGGGATCGCCCTGATACGTGTGTCCGTTGATCGTCCACTTTCCAGCGTCGTAATGCCAGTGTCCATACGACTGAGGAAAGCTCACCACGCCAGGGCGCACCCCTGGCATGGTCCGGATGGGCCCCTTGATGCCTTTCGGGTAAGTGGCAGACCACACCCGAACCCAGTCGCCGTCTTTAAGTCCCAGCCGCTGTGTATCGAGTGGATTCATGTCCAGATAGCCCACAGGCATCAGCTCCACCAACCACTTGTCCGCCCAGGTGCGGGCTTTGCTGTGGATCGGCTGTTTATAGGTCGACAACTGAAAGGGATACTTCTTGGGATCGTCCACCGTCGCCAAGGGAGTTCCGTCAAAAAAGCGAATCGGTTCCCAATGCGCCACGGGCGCGAACCGCTCCCCGGTAAGGGTGTTGTGCGTCATTGCAAAGGTGGCGTTGTAAATCTGGCAGGGCAGTTTTTCCTTGCTATACTGGTACGTCATTTGCGTGGGTACAAGAGCGCCTGGCACATAGCCCACATTGTAGTCTTCGAAGCGTCCCCCACGCGCCAGGACATAGGCCGCTTTGCGCCACTGGGCCGAGCTGAGCGCGTTGCCATACTGCGTTTGCCAGCGTTCGCCCGCAATCCGCTCAAGCGCACTGGAGGCGTCTGGAACGGGCCCGACTTTGACGAGCTGCGATCCTTGCTTGGCCTGATAGTCTGGATAGTAGGCGATATTCGCCACCATCTTGAGGTAATAATCCTCGCGCCTTGTCAGCGACCCGCCCTCCAGAAACGCATTTTGGCCAAACCCAGGCAACCCCAGGGCTCCCGCGACGTCGATCAGAAATTGTTCCACCGACATCGCCGCGCCCGACGGAGTCTTGGCGGTCAACGGCTCAATGACGGGCTGCCGGACCCCAATCGTTCCGGTTGGCGTCGTGGGAAAGCCGGGCAACATGCCCCACGTTTCCAAATACGTGGTGTCTGGAACAATATAGTCCGCATAGTTGGACGACTCCGAAATCAGAATATCGCTGACGATGTAGAGCGGCACTTTGTGAAGATCTTTAATCATCCGGAACCACGGCAGCGACTCGTCTGGAGCCCCGCTCATGCCGGGCGGCGAAGACCACGCAGGGTTCGCCTCGTGCTGCAAAAGGATCTTGACCGGATACGGGTACTGGGTCCAGGCCCCGGCAAAGATCTCGTGCCAGATGCCATACCCGAATGGATACCACGGCCGCTTTGTCGGAAAGGGGTCTTTGCCCGCTTTGACCGCTTCCTGATAAAGCGAGGTCGTCTCATAAAAGCTCTTTTCACGCGAAATCGGAACGCCCGCCGGAACGGAACCTTTAGGTCCCGGCCATTTGCCCAGGTTGTAAGGCGCTCCAGGATAGGCGCCCATAAAGTCCGCAGGCTTGCCACCCGTGATGTATCCGCCGGCCCAATCGATGTTGCCGACGAGGAAGTTCAGGGTCAGGATTCCCCGGCCCGTGTAGACGCCGTTGGTATGCATGGCGGGCCCGCGGTAGAAGTCCGCCACCGCCTTGCGTCCGTGGCTCGTAAACTCCGTGGCCAACTCGTGGATGGTCGACTCAGGAATGCCGGCGATCTGGGCGTATTCCGCGTAAGAATGAGAGGCCGCTTCCTCGTAGAGAACCTGAAACGCTGTCTGGCACGCGATGCCGTTCACCGTCACGGGCCGCTTCGACAGATCCCCCGTAGGCCAGAGTCGCCCCGCCGCACTCTGCGTGGCGCGCATCGGTTTGCCCGCTGCGGCGTCGATAACCACAGGATCAGCGGCGGCGGAATCGATGGCGGGCACCAGTCCAGCAGCCGCAGCCGTCAAAAATTGACCTTGATCCGGGTGATTCGCGTCGTGAACCACCAGCCAGCTCGCGTTTGTATAGTCGAGTTCTCCTGCCTTTTGCGCGGCCTCATAACTCGGGGATGAGAGAAACACCGTCTGATAGCGGTGCTGTTCGATGATGCGCCGGATCATGCCCAAGATAAGCCCCGCGTCGCCCCCTGGCTGAATTTTCACATGGCGCTGCGCCCGGCCTGCGCTGTTCGGTGTATTGGGATCGACCAGTACGAACTGGAGCGAACCGTCGGCGGACGCCTGCGCAACCTTGCGCGCCAACGTCTGCATTGGAAAATTCGCGTTGTAGATGTTGGCCCCGAACCAGATCACGTACTCGGCGTTTGCGACATCGGGTTTTAGCATGGCAATTTTGCCGTCCAGCGACTGCATCGTCGCAACATGGTGGTTGAGTTCGCAGATGCCGACGTGCGGCAGCGCGTTGATGGAGCCAAAGGAAGTGGCAAATCGCGTGAGAAACGTCGATTGCCCTGGCTCGGCCCGCCCCCAGAATAAAACGAACTGATTGGTGACGGGTCCGAGGTCGGAATGCTTCGGATCGACCGGCGTATTGGGGCCCTGGCCCTGTCGCCACAGATCCGCGAACCCCTCCACATAGCGGTTCTCCTCGCCCGGCACGTCTTTGAAGAGCATGCCGCCTTGGGTCACCTCGCGAATCAGTTGATCCCAACCGATCGTCTGCCACTGGCCCGCCCCCCGGGAACCGACCCGTTTCAGCGGAAAGAAGACGCGATAACGATCGTACACAGTCTGTCGCCCGGCCTGACCACGGGCGCACAGGGAGTGCGGCGCATCAACGCGAAGCGATTCCTCCACAGAGGTCGCGTACGGCAATTGCGGCTCTGTCGTGTTGGGATGATAGGGATTGCCGTCCAGTTTCATCAAAACACCGTTAAAAACACGCGCCTCAATGCCGCAGTCGCTCCGGCATTGTCTGCAGACGCTGTAGCGGACGTCCACACTCTTCCAGAGTTCGGTGCGCATCGGGTACACATACGTTCCCCGGCGCCGGAACATGTCGGGCAACCACGGCCAGGATCCCCATAATGTCGCCAGGGCGCTTGCCGCCCCGACCGATCCCACCACAAACATGCGACGGGAAACTTCCTTGTCTTTCCCGAAAAATCGCCGTAGGCGAATTTTCTTCCCGGTTGTTGGTGGCGCGCTAGCGCCATAAAAGTCTTTCCTGGTCATTGCGGCGCCTCCTCATGCTTTGCCATCCCGTCGCGCCCACGCGCCCAGGCCGTGATCCAGGTCGATTCCCACGGCAATAACAGGAGTTGGAGACTTAACAGGACAAATACAACCCCAAAGATGCCAACGGCGGTCTGCACGCTATCCCGACCCAGCCACGGCAGCGCATAGGCCACCAGTCCCTGCGACACTTTCGGCTGCAATTGGCCGCCGATGACGGTGTCGTACCGCATGGCAAAGACACTGATCAACACAATGAACGCGGTAAAACTGGCCCATAGCGGCGACCGGCGAAGGCGCCGGAAAAACGTCAATATCATGCCGAAAGCCAGACAGCCGAGTTGCAGGCCCCAGTACATAAACGTCAGCGGCCCCCCCATAAAGATGGTGTGAAATCCCTCAAACACAGACTCGCTGGTGTACGCCGAAACGCCGCTGTTCATCAGATCGACGATGTCCAGAAACAAATCGACAAAGATAACCCACATCAGGAGCTTTGCAAGACCGTCCAGGATGTCCGTGTTCAGCGTTTTGCGCCCCACCAGCCCGCCCTGAATGCCGACATAGGCCAGAATCATCAGGGCAATCCCGGACACGATGGCCGAGACGATGAAAAGCGGCATCATGAGCGGGTTGCTCCAGAGGAACCGCGCTTTTAGGGCGCCGAAGATGAATCCGATATAGCCATGGAATGCAAATGCCAGAAGAATCCCCATCGCGGCCAGCACCACCAACACGGTGTGGTCCCGTTTTTGCTTGGCGTCGGAGGTGTCACGCGATCCCAGCGTCAGCCAGCGGTGCCAGGTTCGGCGCCAGCCTGCTGCATGCGTCGCCAGATAGATATTGTCCACGCGAAAAATGAAATACGTTTCAACGAGGACCAGGAGCACATACGTGGTCCAGATCATCGTAAACAGGCCCATCGGCGCGTACGGAACATGGGGACGAGAGTACAGTTCCAGAAACCGCGAAGGTTGCCGCGCATCGGCCAGCGGCGCCATGGCGGCCACCAACAGGAACGCCAGGGTGACCATCACCGAGATCTTCGCCAACGGTTCAAACTTCTTTGCTCCAAAGACCTTGGCGAGCGAACCCACAATGAAAGAACCCGCGACCAAGCCTGACAGATACGGATAAATCACGATCAAAATGCCCCAATACACGTGTTCGAGCCCTAATAATGGAGACGTGTCAAGCGGCATATCGTTTCCTCCCTTCTGTGCATGGCGAACGCTACGTCAGTCCGCCGCCGCGATGCTGTTGGCGTTGCTTGTGTACGTGAACACCATGTGCTGGATACTCGGGTCGTCGGCCGTCGCAATCTCCCCGCTCATTCCGATGTAAAACACCTGGGGCTCTGTTCCAAACTCCGCATGGCGCACCACATGCGGATAGTCCGCAAGCAGACGGGACACCTCGCTTTGCGGATCATTGGCGTCCCCAAAGACGCGGGCGCGCCCCACGCAACTCAGCACGCAGGCCGGCAGCAGACCTTGATCCACCCGTTCGACGCAAAACGTGCATTTATCCGCCGTATGGGAAACGGGATTCATGTAACGCGCCCCGTAAGGGCACGCATTAATGCATGTAGCGCAGCCAATGCACACTTCCGGATCGACCAGAACAATGCCGTCCTCTCGTTTGTAGGTCGCCTTGACCGGACAGACCTCTACACACGGCGGATCATCACAATGATTGCAGAGTTTGGGAACATTCATGACATTCACGTCCATTTGGTACCGCTGGCCGTCCACCACGATATCTCCAGCCGGGTCGGGAACGGTCTTGCCTTCCTGATAGACGTCCACCCATGTGCGATAGACTCCCAGGGGCACGTTGTTTTCGGACTTGCACGCCACTGTGCAGGACTGACAGCCGACGCATTTGCGGAGGTCAATGACCATAACCCAGTGGTGCTTGGGATGGGCGGCGTCAATCTTCGCAAATTGATCGTGATAAATCGGCAGATGCTCGGGATTCAAAATGGTTTGCCATTTCTCCCACCCATCCTGCAGCTGAAGTTGAGGGTTATCCCATCCTTCCCAACTCATGTTCTCGTTCGGATTGAGATGCGGTCCTCCTGTTGATGCGGCGGCCTGAGCCGTGCCAGATTGACGCCCGAGAGAGAGCGCTGCCAGTCCCAGACCTAACGCGACGCCTTTTGCCACTACCGCGCTGCGGGTCGCAAGGGGCTCATCGTGTTGCCGCCCGCTCTTGGCGTCAGCAGGCGGTGCAGGCGCTATGTTGTTATTGTCCATATCTCAGGTTCACTCTCCTTCACTCAGGAAACAGCTCCGCTCAGCGACGCTGTGGATCATCCTCGGGCAGCGGCGTCGCTTCCGTTTCATTGGATGCCCGCTCTGGTTGATCAATGCGGGTGAGCGCCAGACGGAAGTCGCGCAGCGCCTTGCCCATTCCCGAACCAATCTCGGGGAGACGACGCGGGCCAAAGATCAAGAGTGCCAGCACAAGGAGAAAGATCAAATGCGTGGGAGTAAGCAAATCGTTCAACATGATTGTGTTCCTTCCTTTCGTTTGTTGGTTACAAACGTCGAAATAATATAATCAAACTCTTATTCAAGTTCACGATCAGTATAGTTTGATCCCCCGATTCGACACATGATCCTTAGGAACCATTGTTATGTATGGTCCATTGTGTTGGTCAAAACAGTCGTTTAAGCCCACCCAAAAAGACCGTTTAATCTGAACCAGCCCATGCACGAAAACATGGGTTTGGCGGAAGGACGAAACGAAGGCTTTTCGGTCAATGATTTATTGGAACTCGATCCAAACATCCCGAATGCCAGTTTTGCGGACATCATCGGCGGCTCTCCCGCACAGTACGATGTCTACGTAGAAGTTTCGCACGTTTGATTCGGGCGTAATTTTGGAAGAAAAACTTGCTCTGCCGGGATCGTATGCTGTGTTGAGGCGAGTTCGGCGCAGCCGTGTCTGAGCAGCGGCACAGCATACGATCCCGGCGGGCAGGGAAGGCATTTTTCGAGATAGACTCCGGAATATACCCAGGCCCGGCTGCCAAACAGATACAACCCGACGCCATCTTAATAATTTGCTTACAAAGACACCGCATTTTCTTTACGAAAGTTCTTTATGATTACATTGTAACCATCGATGTAAGTTGCACTAATTTGTGTCGGATCATCTGTTGTCGATGGGACCCTGTTGCCAGACATCATCTTCATGGGAGGAATACTGCAGTGTCGTCCAATCCGGGAGTTCTACAGGCATTCGATGAAAGTGAGTTGCAAAAGTTTCATTGGCGTACAGTCTTGACCACGGGCATGGGCTTTTTCACTGACGCCTATGACCTGTTCATCATTGGGACGGTTACGGCCATCCTGACGCCGATATGGCATCTGTCGACTGGCGAGTTGGCGCTTCTCAACAGCACTTCGCTTGCGGCGGCAGCGCTTGGGGCATTGCTGTTTGGCAAGCTGATGGATGTACTCGGACGTAAGGCCATGTATGGCATCGAGGTTATGTTGCTGACGGTGGGGGCGCTTCTATCCGCTTTCGCGCCGTCATTCGGCTGGCTGATTCTCTTTCGCTTCCTGGTCGGATTCGGAGTTGGCGGCGATTATCCGACGAGTTCCGTCATCATGAGTGAATACTCCAATCGCAAAAACCGCGGTTTTCTCGTCACCATGGTATTTTCCATGCAGGGTCTCGGGTTGCTTGCGGGTCCCCTCATCGCCTCTCTGCTTCTCTCAACGGGCATGTCGCATGCGATCGCATGGAGATTGATGCTTGGCCTTGGCGCTATTCCAGCGGCATCCGTCATTTATCTGCGGCGCAAATTGCCCGAAACACCGCGATACCTGGTGGCCGTCAAGCAGGATACGCAGCAGGCAGCCGAGATCGTATCCGGACTGACAGGCGAACAAGTGACTGTGGCAGTGAATGAATCTGTAACTCGGCAAACTTTGTGGACCCGTCGCAATCTGATCAGACTTCTGGGCACAGCCGGAAGCTGGTTCCTCATCGATGTGGCTTTCTACGGCAGCGGTGTGTCGTCGCAACTTATCCTGAAAGCACTGCTTCCCAACGCTGCGCTCGTGACAACCACTCTGGTGGCGGCCGGAATTTTCCTGGTGGCGGCTGTGCCGGGATATTACGTCGCGGCCAAATATATGGATCGCATTGGCAGAAAAACGATCCAGAGCGTTGGCTTCGGAGTCATGGCATTGGCGTATCTATCCCTCTTCCTGGTTCCGGCCATTGTGAAGTTGCCGATTCTATTCCTGATCATCTATGCGGTCAGTTACTTCTTTATCGAGTTTGGGCCAAATACGACCACATTCCTGGTGCCGTCTGAAGTGTTTCCCACCAATTTACGCGGCACAGCGCACGGAATCTCTGCCGCTGGCGGCAAAATAGGAGCCTTTCTGGGCGCCTTCGTTTTGCCGGGTATCCTTAAATCCGCAGGCCTGAGCACAACCATGGGCATGTTGGCTGGCGTGTCGGCGCTTGGCATTCTCTTGACGCTCTTCACCCTTCCGGAAATGAAACAGCGTTCGCTCGAAGAAAACGAAAAAATTCAGCGTCCGCAGGAGAAAGAGACGGCGAGCCATAAGTCTGCAGTTCAATACTCGTAACAGGCGCTCCTGCTGCTCCTGAGTATAGAGATACATCGCGCCGCCCCATATCGAGTATGTGCGAACAACCCCCTGACCTCCCCCTCCAGGGGGTTGTTCGTCGTGTTCACTTGGCTCTCGAATCGTCCATAAATTCTATTGCGCGATGTGTACCGTCACAGGGAACCATACGCGTCATACGCAAACGCAAGCAATTGACGATTCCCCAAGTGGCGGAAGGTACGGGTCTGTCCAAGGGATTTCTCAGCAATGTAGAAAACAACAAGACATCGCCGTCCATTGAGACGCTTCACAGTATTGCAAGATTCCTCAAAGTGCCGTTAACGTATCTGCTGCTTGAAAAAGAACAGCGCATGCGGATCGTACGCAAGGGAGAACGTCAGTATACGACATTTGGCAAAGACAATCTGAAAATTGAGCATCTCACTTCCAAGGGCGGTTTGCGCATGTCGATTGTCGAATTCCCGATTGGCGCTGAAACCGGAGACAAGCAGACGGGGCACGAAGGTGAAGAATGGCATCTTGTATTGAGTGGGAAAGTTTTCGCGCAGCAAGGGGAAGATACAGCCATCATGGAGGAGGGCGACACATTCGGCTGGAATGCCAGCGTTCCCCATTACGTCAAAAATATCGGCGGCGAATCCGCGCTGGTTCTCATCGCTCTGTACACGGAAATGGAACTGGACCATGTTCTTTAGCCATAGCAGATAATGAGCTGAGCGAAGCTGCGGCGACGCAGACGGTCTCATGCGGCAGACCAGTTTGGGAACGGCGTCTCCACTCCACTGTCAGGCAACGCAGACGGCGCAATCCCCCACCGTGTCCTATGAAGGATTGCGCCGGCACGCCACGCTTATTAAAAACATATTCAGAAACGGTCTATCTCTATCTCGCTTCGTCGATTGACTTTTTAAGGCTGTCCTCGATGTTTTGAGCCAGTGTCACCAGTGCAGGATCGTCGATGATGTTCATCAGGACGCTGGGTTTCGGCATGCCGATGTGCGTCTTCCCTGCCAATTCGTAGACAACGATTTTACAGGGCAGAAAATAACCGACCAAGGGATTATGCGTAAGCACGCGCTTCGCTTCGTGCGGATTACAGACTTCCAGTACGCGAAATGGCATGTCGAACTCGACGCCCTTCTCCTGCAACTTTTCTGGAATATTCATTTGCCACAGGAGGCCGAACTTGTTTTCTTTAAGTGTTTCTTCGAGCGACTGTATCGCTGCGTCAATCGTCTTGTCTGTCACAACAGAATAGTGGAAATCCACATTCATTGCCTCCTGACTGATTTTAAAATGGCCCTGCGCCGATTACTGAAGGCGATTCAGTCGGCGCTCGTATTCGTCATCGTCAATCTCGCCTCTGGCGTACCGTTCGCGCAGGATGGCGAGACTGCGGTTGTCGCCTGTGGCGTCAGCCTGTCGGCGGCTGAAATGCACGATACCCCAAATGATCGCGCCCACAATCAACAGCCAGAAAAATCCCATCCCCCACATCATGATTGTATTATACCCCTACTGTGTGATGAAATTGTGATCCGTGAATTTCATCATACATAATACATGATCACAGCGTCAAAATGGTCATTTCGTGACCTGGAGCACAATCGGCGGTATCATCATTGGTACACTCAGCGTATGGCAATGTTGTATTGATCCCTGAGGAGAGATTGAGCAATGGAAGAACAACGCAAACCTCCGTCTATTCCCGCGTCACCCGCAAAACCCGCCGGCAAACCGGCGCCGTCTTTTGCGGGTGGAATACGCACAAGTCAGTCGCCCCCCTTCACTTTGCCGATGAGATACATGATGCTCGGTATCCTGTGCTTCGGTTTTTTCGCGATTGATCTGGTCATCCAGTCGGGAGCGCTGGCGCGCGACCCCACACAGCCCTCCGTTGTTGCGCTCACGCATCTGTTGACGCTCGGTTCTTTACTCGCGTTTGTGATGGGCGCCGTCTACCAACTGGCCACGGTCGCTTTTCTCATCCCGGTTGTGGCCGTCCGACTCGCACGGTGGAATTTCTGGCTGTATCTGATCGCCCTCGTGGGTCTCTGGTGGTCGATGCAAACGTGGTCCGGACCGGGTCTTGTCCTGTTTGGAAGCTCAATGGCACTCGCCATTTTCGTGTATTGCGGGATCGTTCTGACTTCTCTCGCAAGGACCAAAGTACGCGGACCGATCGTCTGGTTTGTCGCCTCGGCGCACAGCTATCTTGCATTAGCCATCACGGCGGGCATATTCCTCGTCCTGACGGACGCAGGTGTCACAAACGGCCTGAACGCTGTCCTGAATCCACTGGTGGCGACTCATATCGTGCTGGCGGTTGGCGGCTTTTTCACATTCTTACTCGTCGGGTTCAGCATCAAGCTGCTGCCGATGTTTAAGCTCTCGCACGGTTTCCCCATATGGCGCGAAAAATGGACGTTTTTCCTTCTTCACGCAGCTGTCTGGCTGCTGATCGCAGGCGTCTGGTCTGGCGCAGCGCCGCTTCTCTGGTTGGGCGCGCTGGCGGGCGCACTGGCGTTTGCCAACCATCTCGCGTATGCGGCAACAATCGTAAAACAGCGGATGCGCAAGACCGTTGAACCGCCGATCCGCTTTGTCATCGTCGCCGCAAGCGCTGGCCTTGCGGGGCTGTTCGCGCTGCTCGCGCAGGTCGTTGTCTGGCATGCCCTGATTGCGTTGGAGAGCATCGTCCTGTTTTATATCTGGGGTTGCGTCACCCTGACCATGATAGCTTACACGTACAAGATCGTACCCTTTCTGATCTGGAGCGAGCGCTACGGACACCAGGCTGGCACAAGCAAAAAAAAGACGCCGATGATGGCGGATCTGTTGCCGCTTCGCTACAGTCGGCCGGTGTTCTGGGGATACGCCGCAGGCGTTTGCGTCACTTCATTCAGCCTGGCAGGCCAGTTCACAGCGGGTGTCATAACAGGCAGCGCATTGGTCGCAACAGCAATTCTCGTTTATTGCGCAGAAATCTGGTATGTCATCGATCCGCGCAAAGTAGCGAATGAACTGCACCCGTGAGTTGAGTCGTGTGGTCCACCGTGCATGGGGCGGGCGCCCAGGCGTCGTCATCGCCATCGCCATCGTCATGCGAACAGCACCATCGCCTTCAGCGAACTCTGCGATCCCGTACACAAGCCCCAGTCCGACCACATTCCGTGATTGTGCGCTCAATCACGTCAATCACCACTGGCGCCGAACCGTGTGGTATGGTAAAACATATTAGTCACCCATACAGCCGTGCAGAACCATCAGCGAAATGAAAACCAGCCCGCGACATTTTTCAGGGATGAACCCCCGCTCGGCGCTGAATGAAACACTGCTTGCGTTGAATAAACAACCGCCTGCGGCGTTTTTCAGGGAAGAAAACCCGCTCGGCCGGGATCGTATGCTGCGCCGAGGCGAGTTCGGTGCAGCCGTGTTTGAGAAGCGGCGCAGCATACGATCCCGGCGGGCAGAGCAGGCCCGTGCAAAACAGGCGCATGCAGAGCGGGCAATTGAGGAGGAGTCAAAGCCATGACCTGGGAGAAAATTGGCGAAGTTTCAGAACTGACCGTCGGAGACATGAAGCAGTATGAGATCGATGGAGAAGTAATCGGAGTGTATCATTTGCAACAGGGATGGTTTGCGACTGCGGATACGTGTACGCACCAAGACTGTTCGCTCACAGAGGGGAGCATTGCCGGCGAAGAGATCGTCTGCCCGTGTCACGGCGGCGCATTTTCGATAAAAACTGGCCGCGCAACGCGCCTGCCCTGTGTGATCCGACTGGAGACCTATCCGATTCGCATCCGCGACGATCACATTGAAATCGAGTGGACATAATCCCGCAAAGTGGTCAGCGCCGGAAACGGTCGAACCATTCGCGACTCACAATCCAATCATCCTTGTCGCCCACAACAATTCCCTCTCGGCGAAACTCGTTCCAGGTGCGATTGACCGACTCGCGCGAGAGCGCGATCATGCGCGCCATCTCGGTATGCGTTATCGGCAACGACAGATGAATCCCATCGGCGCCCGCACGTCCGTGTTCATCGACCAGATGCCACAACAGAGCTCCGACACGCTCCTTGGCGTCAAACACCGAAACCTCCTGCAGTTTCGTCTGCAGGCGCAAAATCATGTGACCAAGAACCCGCAACATTTTGCGCATCATATCCGGATGCTGCAGCAGCAGTTCTTCGAATTTATAGATGGAAATCGCGTATAACACGCCATCGACCAGCGCCTCTGCTGTTCCCGGATACGGGCTGTCATCAAACAGGCCTGCGTGTGGAAACATGGCCTTGGCGCCCAGAATATTGACGATATTTTCCCTTCCCTCGGCGTCAACCTTGAAAATCTTGACGAGGCCCCGTTTGACAAAGTACACAGATTCGCGGGCTTGTCCCTCCATAAATATATACTCGCCGCGCGTACAGGGATGGACGATCACCAACTTCGCCAACTGTGCAAATTCTGCGTCTGTCAGATCGCGAAACAGCACCATATGATGCAGTTCCTCCTTACCAGTCATGCCACGCCTCCCTCCCGTTTCGAAGCGGACCAGATCACGATGAACGAGAGTGCGCCGAGGCCAGCAAACACCCCGCCGACAGCCAGTACATTCAACCCGCCAACCAGCCCGCGCGCCATCAGAAAAAACCCGATCGGCATCAGTACAGCCCCGCTGATGGACGCCGCCATTTGTGTGGGCGAAACCCAGCCAGAGCGCACATATCGGTGCAACACGCGGGGAAACAGCGTATAGCCCACGCCGTAGACGAGCGTTGTAATCCAGCCCAGAAACAGCAGATGCAGTGAAACGAGCGACAGCGGATCGGCTCCCCATACGAGCCGCACTCCCAGCGCCAGCGCAAAACACCAACTGGCAATCCACGCCACGCCAGAGGTGACACCGAGCCGTTTAAACCAGTCACGGCGCATCTGCCAGACATACAGACCGGCAATCCATAAGAGCGAGACGCCAATCAGAGCAAACCCCAAACGACCCGCCGTGCGGCCTGGATCTGGCGCGATCGCGGCAATCGCCACACCCGCAATCCACAGTGCCTGAATCAGCGATCCCTGACGGCGGCCCACGCAGCTCCTTCCCACAAAGCGTGGAAACAGGTGCAGCGAAACGGACAGCACAGTTCCCGCAATCCAGCCATAGTATACCAAAACCAGCGCACCCGTGGGCAGATTGGCCGCGCCGGCTCCCGCCGTTGCGAGAACATCCGCCGCCATCCACACCGCCGCGATTATCCAGCACAGCAACGCCAGACTGGTTCCGCGCTGTGCGATGCGATCGGTGGATTCCGCATAGACAGCCGGCGTCAGCAACCCGGAAGCGCTCGATCCATCCTGCGCCGACTCGCTGTTCGCCCCGGTGGGGCGCTCGGCGACTGACTGCCGAGAGCGGACGATCCACATGATGTTGCGCAGAAACAGCAGCGGGGCCAATGCCTGGAAGACCCAACCCGCTTCCACCAGAACGTTCAGAGAAAAGCCGGCGCCAAGCGCGATCGCCGCCACGCCGATTTCAGCGCAGAGCAGGTGCGTCCACCCAGCAACTGCAGATAGCGGGCGAAAGCGCCCAAAAGAGGCCAGCACGGCATACGTCATGCCATAGATGAGCATGGTCAGCCAGCCAAACGGATTTAATTCCGCGTGGACAGGAACGAGCGTTCCCCACAGCGACGTGTCAACCGCCATCATTCCGCCCAAAGTCACCCCAATGACAAAGTGAACCATGGCCAGCACAATAAATAGCCGGGCCTGTTTCATGACGGCCTGGCTATTTTCGTGATGCGATAAACGTACCCGCCGCAGCCACACTGATCAACGTAGCGGATGTCAACGGCAGATTCAAACCGTTCCCGCAAAATGGGAACCAAATAGGCGTCGGGGTGCCCATGATCAGGGGCAATCGCGATATTGACATAATACCCTTCAACAGTGTCCGCAATCGCCTCACAGGCATCTGAGACGATCCGGGTCCTGTCCGCCGCATACTCTTCCGTTTCAAGATTCACCGACCAGTTCCTTGCCCGCATGCTCCCACCCCTTCAGGATTCGCGTCGCTCGAGGCGGACACGCCAGATCTCCGGGCCCTCCGCGAGATACTGCCACCCGAATTGCCCGGCGTACTCCGCCTCAAGCTGATAGCGCAGAGGTTTCGGATCATGATCATTGATAATCTCCATTGCGAGACCAGGGGCAAGCGTCGTAAATACCGCGAAAATCGCCTCGTGTTTGAATCTCGGTGGGTACTGCGTCACGTCCAACACGGCCGCATATTCATTCATGGCAGATTCTCCTCTCATCGGCCGACGACTCCTGCCGTCGTGCTGTCTCCAAACACTATACGGCCAAGATGCCCGTTGCAACGTGACGCACATCACAGTTCCAAAAATCAATCGCCCTGCTCAATCCACGACGGGTCCTCCTGCGTTGTTCTGTAACTTTAATGGCGGCAGATTGGACACCGTATCGTGCCTGATTGCTGGGAATCGCAAATCCCATGCCCGAAAATCCTTGCGCGGCAATCTTGCTGCTGTTGATGCCAATGACCTGACCCGCGATGTTGAGCAGCGGTCCGCCGCTGTTCCCTGGGTTGATGGCCGCGTCTGTCTGCAGCACCGTTTGCATCCCCAGAGTCTGCCAGGTCGCCTCGTCGATCACAGGCATGGTTCGCTGCGTGGCGCTGATAATCCCCGAAGTGACCGTATCGGCGAATTGCAGCCCGGCAGGATTGCCGATTGCAATGGCGGGTTCTCCCGCATTGAGGTTGCTCGAATTTCCAAATACCGCCACATTGCTTGACTGAATATCACTGGCGGGAACTTTCAGTACGGCGAGATCTGTGTAGGGGTCGGTTCCGATCACCTTGGCCGTTACCTTCTGCTTCTGATTAATGACAACCTGAACCTGGTTCGCGCCCTGTATAACATGGTTATTGGTTACAATGTATCCCGCAGCGCTGAAAATAACTCCCGAACCAACCGCCGCTTCCTGCAGCGAGTACCCCGTTCCATTCGCGTTCGGCAGATCCTGCATATTGAGTACGCCAACAACGGATGGTGTGGCCTTTTTGACGACCTGCGTAATCGCGTCTGTGATGTTCACCTGTACAACTTTCGGCCCCAGCGTGTAGCTGGTTGTGACCTCTCCAGGCCCGTCGCTCGCAGCAGAACTCGGGGAAATGCCAAGCGCCTGACGGCCTGCACTGAACTGCGAAGCATCGAACCATGCAGTCGTAGCCGATCCAACACCAGCCGCGTCAAAACGGTCATTTCGTGACTTGGAGCACAATCGGCGGTATCATCATTGGTACACTCAGCGTATGGAAAAATGTCTTGTTGATCCCCGAGGAGAGATTGAGCAATGGAAGAGCCACGCAAATCTCCGTCTATTCCCGTGTCGACCGCAAAACCCGCCGGCAAACCGGCGCCGTCTTTTGCGGGTGGAATTCGCACGAGTCAGTCGCCCCCCTTCACTCTGCCGATGAGATACATGATGCTCGGTATCCTGTGCTTCGGTTTTTTCGCGATTGATCTGGTCATCCAGTCGGGAGCGCTGGCGCGCGATCCCACACAGCCCTCCGTTGTTGCGCTCACGCATCTGTTGACGCTTGGCGCCTTACTCGCATTTGTGATGGGCACCGTCTACCAACTGGCCACGGTCGCTTTTCTCATCCCAGTTGTGGCCGTCCGACTCGCCCGGTGGGATTTTTGGCTGTATCTGATCGCTCTCGCGGGTCTCTGGTGGTCGATGCAAACGTGGTCCGGACCGGGCCTTGTCCTGTTTGGAAGCTCAATGGCACTCGCCATTTTCGTGTATTGCGGGATCGTTCTGACTTCACTCGCAAGGACCAAAGTACGCGGACCGATCATCTGGTTTGTCGCCTCGGCGCACAGCTATCTTGCATTGGCCGTCACGGCGGGCATATTCCTCGTCCTGACGGACGCTGGTGTCACAAACGGCCTGAACGCTGTCCTGAATCCACTGTTGGCGACTCATATCGTGCTGGCGGCTGGCGGTTTTTTCACGTTTTTACTCGTCGGGTTCAGCATCAAGCTGCTGCCGATGTTTACGCTCTCGCACGGTTTCCCCATATGGCGCGAAAAATGGACGTTTTTCCTTCTTCACGCAGCTGTCTGGCTGCTGATCGCAGGCGTTTGGTCTGGCGCAGCGCCGCTTCTCTGGTTGGGCGCGCTGGCGGGCGCACTGGCGTTTGCCAACCATCTCGCGTATGCGGCAACAATCGTAAAAAAGCGGATGCGCAAGACCGTTGAACCGCCGATCCGCTTTGTCATCGTCGCCGCAAGCGCTGGTCTTGCGGGGCTGTTCGCGCTGCTCGCGCAGGTCGTTGTCTGGCATGCCCTGATGGCGTTGGAGAGTATCGTCATGTTTTATATCTGGGGCTGCGTCACCCTGACCGTGATGGCTTACACGTACAAGATCGTGCCCTTTCTGATCTGGAGCGAGCGCTACGGACACCAGGCAGGCACAAGCAAAAAAAAGACGCCGATGATGGCGGACCTGTTGCCGCTGCGCTACAGTCAGCCGGTGTTCTGGGGATACGCCGCAGGCGTTTGCGTCACTTCATTCAGCCTGGCAGGCCAGTTCACAGGGGGTGTCATAACAGGCAGCGCATTGGTCGCAATAGCAATTCTCGTTTATTGCGCAGAAATCTGGTATGTCATCGATCCGCGCAAAGTAGCGCATGAACTGCACCCGTGAGTTGAGTCGTGTGGCTCGCCACCCACGCCACCCTGCCACCCTATTCCGTGATTATGCGCTCAATCACGACTGGCGTCGATCCGTGTGGTTTGGTAAAACATATTAGTCACCCATACAGCCGTGCAGAACCATCAGCGAAGTGAAAAGCCGCCTGCGGCGTTTTTCAGGGAAGAAGACCCGCTCGGCCGGGATCGTATGCTGCGCCGAGGCGAGTTCGGCGCAGCATACGATCCCGGCGGGCAGAGCAGGCACATGCAGAACAGGCCCGTGAAGGGCAGACCATTGAGGAGAAGTCAAAGCTATGAACTGGGAGAAAATTGGCGAGGTTTCGGAGCTGACCGTCGGAGACATGAAGCAGTACGAGATCGATGGAGAAGTAATCGCAGTGTATCATTTGCAACAGGGATGGTTTGCGACGGCGGATACGTGTACGCACCAGGACTGTTCGCTCACAGAGGGGAATATTACCGGCGAAGAGATCGTCTGCCCGTGTCACGGCGGCGCATTTGCGATTAAAACTGGCCGCGCAACGTGCCTGCCCTGTGTGATTCGACTGGAGACCTATCCGATTCGCATCCGCGACGATCACAGAAATCGAGTGGACATAATCCCGCGCACTCACAGTGTCGTCGCGCACTGTGAAAAAGCGGATGGCGTTCGGTTCATGCCGCGCCGCAGGCTAACCTGAGTTGGCATGATAGTTCCCGCAAAGTGGTCAGCGTCGGAAACGGTCGAACCATTCGCGACTCACGATCCAATCATCCTTATCGCCCACAATAATTCCCTCCCGGCGAAACTCGTTCCATGCGCGCCATCTCGGTATGGGTTATCGGCAACGCCAAGTGAATCCCGTCAGCGCCCGCACGCCCGTGTTCATCGACCTGATGCCACAACAAAGGTTAAATATGAAATTGGGCGATTGAGTGAGTATTCGACAGAAACCAGGATACGACGCGTCGACGAGGTTTAGCGCAGAAGAGAGGGACGCTCACGCTCGCCCCCCGGCATAAATTTGGTTTCGTTTATCAATTGGCGACGTTTGGTCGCACGAGATCATTTCGCAAAATGAGAACCTCGGAAGGAAAGTTTTGATCTACCACTCCTCCGCCCTCGTTGATCATGCGATCAACGCCTTCCGCAATATTTTTGTGCGGAGGTTGTGTGGCTGACTCAACCGAGTCTGCCAATTGTCTGTCTGTTTCTGGATTCATTCTTGACTAACTCCTTTCACGAATGTGATATAATTCCGATACTAGAGAGGGTACAATGGGGCATGTTGTCAAGACACATTTTTCGAAACTAACATGGCCGGAAGGCCATCGTCATCTTTAAAAATGGGTAATTGTCCTTTGAAACCACACACATTACGTCCACGCTGCGAGGAACAAAACACCACGATTTCATGGCTCCGTTCCATCCTAACCCACCCGTCCTTCGAACGACGGGTGCTCCTTGACGGATTCCGGAGGGAGGAGACACTGGTCTTGGGATGGACGATTTCCTCCTTTGGTAGACACTCGCCATCGTTTGGTATTGCAACGACGAATGCTGCCGTCGATGATCGTACAGGTCGATGTACTCCATGAAGCTCGTTCGAACGGCCTGGGGCGAGTCGTAATCGTGCAGATAAACATTTTCGTACTTCAGGCCGCGCCAGAATTGATCGGTGAAGATGTTGTCCAGATCAGCTTGAACTTTTACATCCGCAGAATACCATTTTCCGGTCTTCACCCTATCTTAGTCACTCTTCCTTATCCTTTTTACCACCCCACTATATCCCACATGCATGCGCCAAACTGTGACATAACGCATAGTATGAATTTCCGATAATACCTAAGATAAAAGTGCATGGTTGAATAGGTACAGATTCGCGTTTCAGGCGTGGATTCGCATCGAATGAGTGGAGATGATTCAGGGTGTCAAGAATCGTCGTTGTCGGCGGTGGGATCGCCGGGCTTTCTGTGGCAGGATTGCTGGCTGTCAGAGGACACCGGGTGACGTTGATCGAGAAGATGTTCGAACTCGGCGGACGCAGCATCATGCAGGAAAGAGACGGATTTCATCTGAATTATGGAGCTCATGCTGTCTATGCGCGGGATCAGTCAGCCATGCAAAAGGTGCTGGACACGCTGGCCGTCAGGGTGGACTTTGTCGCGCCAGATCTGGATATGGTGCGCTACATTACAGAAACGGGAAAAGAAACTGTTCCAGCTGTCAGTCTGGCGGGCCTGCTCCACACAAAGTTGTTGCCCAGGTTTCGTGACAAGGCCTATTTTGTATACGCTATACTGAGCATTCTCGCATCCGCAGAAACGTCTGGCGACAATGTGTCATTTCAGGAGTGGCTTGACCGAAGGAACTGGACTCTGGCGACCAGGAACCTGTTGCTGCATCTCGTTGCCACGAATTTCTTTACGGAACGGCCAGGCGATTTGCGTGCCTCCACGGTTCTGCGCTACTATCGGCGCGTCCTACGAACGAAGCATCCCGTTTCCTATATTGTCGGCGGTTGGGGCGCCCTGGTTCAAAGTCTGCGGGAACGTCTGGAGAAGGCAGGTGTTCAGATTTTGGAGAAAACCGCCATCACCGGTCTGCAGTTTGAACAGTTCGAATTAAAGCGCGTGCAGTCGCGCAATGGCGTATTCGAGGCAGATATTTTCGTGCTGTGCGCACCGCCGACAGCGCTGAAAAGGCTTGTCGCCGATACTCCTCTGTCGCCTTTTGTTGTTCCCTACGCGGCGGAAGAACCCAACACCGCGCTTGTCTACGATGTGGCATTGACAAAACGCGTCCGAAACGACGTCTCCTACGTCAGCGACATGAAGCGGCACGTGTTCATCACAGATCCATCGCTCTATGACTCGTCCTGCGTTCCTGACGGAGGCCAGTTGCTGCAGGCCATCGCCTACACGTCTGCAGACACAGCGGACGACGAGGCGGTTTTGACAGAGCGTCGAAACGACATCGAGTCTCTGTACGATGCGTATTACCCCGGCTGGCGCGAGGCGCTGGCGTTCTCGCGGGTAACCGACCAGGCGGTCGTCCAGGGAATTGGCTGGGGCCGCGATCAAAAGCGTTTGCCAACGCATTTCCAGGACTTCCCTAACGTTTATTTTGCCGGGGACTGGTGCGCTGCGGCGGGCAGTGTGTCAGACGTTGCATTTGCTTCCGCATTGACGGTGGCTTCAGCAGTGGGAATGGCTTTATAGTAAGCCAGTCAATGCATGGTCGCGAGCATAATATCAGCGAATGCAGGAGGGGTATCACATGCTAAGTGGCAGTCAGTTCAAGGAATGGTTAGAACAGTTACCCGATCAGGAGGTAGACGGATTTGAGGAGGCGGTTCACGCCGCAGGCGCAGCATTTTCAGAACGCGAGAACGACGGCATGGTCCGCAACTGCATCAGCGGTTTTTACGGCGCCAATCCGTACATTTGGGCAGAGGATTCAGTACAAACAATCGCAACAAATTGCAAAGGGAGCGCAGAAGCGAGAAGGGTCGTCATCACTGTTGTCAGTGAGGCTCTGACAACCTTGGGACAATCGGCCCCGACCATTCACAAATAAACAGACTGGATAGCGGTGCGCAGTTCACGGTGTGTGGTATGAAGGCGGTGTTCACTATGTTGGCCGAATTGAAAGCACGTCTGCAGGAAAAAGGACGGGCTGTGTTCATAGCGGACAATATCCAGATGGTTTTATATGAGAATGAAACGGATCACAGCTTTGTGCTTGAAGAACAGGACTATGGGGCGGTCTGCTTTGCCTTCTCGCTGGAGGACGCCCTGTCCTGCGTGCTGGATCACACTGGCGGCGAGGACGTCCAGATGCTGGATGAGTGAGCGATTCAACCGCGCTGAAATATTCTGCGGGAATCGTGTCACCTGTGTACAAAGTGCTGAGGAAGCGACGGGGATGAACTGGCATGGAATTCACGCTGAGCAAACTACACGAACAGACTCGCGAATTGGTCATGAATTTCGCGCAACGAGAACTCGCGCCCGGCGCATTTCAACGTGATGAAGAGGAACAATATGACCGGACGCTCTTTGACAGGATGGCTGCGCTCGGAATAACGGGTATTCCCTATCCCGAGGAGTACGGTGGCGCCGGACTGGACCATTTGGCCAATGTACTTGCCATTGCAGAACTCTCGAAAGTAGACGCATCAATTGGATCTGACTTGTCCATTCACAGTGCGCTTGCGTCATGGGTAATTTCTGAATTTGCGACAGAGGCCCAGAAACAGGAGTATCTAAAACCATTGGCTGAAGGCAAACGGCTCGGGGCATTTAGCTTAACGGAAGCGAACGCAGGCTCTGATACGGTCAATATGCGCACGAAAGCGGTCCGCAACGGGAATGAATATATCCTGAATGGCGGAAAGGTATTCACGTCAAACGGCGGCGTCGCCGATCTATACGTCGTGTTCGCCGTGACCAGCGAGGGCGCCCAGGATGGAGGAATCAGCGCGTTCATCATCGAGAAGGACTGGCCCGGATTCACCACTGGTAAACCAGAGCGGAAAATGGGCATTCGTGCTCATATCGTAACCGAATTGATTTTCGACAATTGTCGCGTACCGGAAAAGAATTTGTTGGGCCAGGAAGGACATGGGCTGGCCATCGCAAGGCGTGCACTGCAGAGCGGGCGCTTGGGCATGAGCGCGCAAGCGCTCGGAATCGCAGAGGCTGCATTTGCACATGCCAAAAATCATGCCTTAGCAAGAAACCAATATGGAAAACCGATTGCCGAGTTGCAATCGATTCGATTCAAACTCGCAGACATGGCTGTCAAGTTGGAGACTGCACGCTGGCTTGTCTACCATGCGGCGTGGCTGCAGTCACAGGGAATGCCATTCGCCCTCCAGTCTGCCATGGCAAAGGCGCACGTGTCGACTGTGGCCGGTGAAATCACAAATGAAGCCATTCAGATTTTTGGCGGTTACGGGTTCATTCGTGACTATCCAGTGGAGCGTCTGTTCAGAGACGCGAAAATAACACAGATTTACACTGGCACCGTGGAGCTTCAAAAGGTGGAGATCGCAGCGGCAATTCTGGATCAATCAACGTAACAACAGGCTGGCGAATTGCTCGATGCTCACGTTTCCAAAATAGCGGTTCAGATCAAAAACAGACAGGGCGACCATCAGATCATCCTGCAGATACCGCCGCCCGATCAGGCGCGTCTCAATATCAAGGATATCGTCAAGGCAAAAAAGTCTCCATAAATCTTGCACATCTCAATGAGTACGTCTTTGACCAGAAGTCTGACGTCAATGGTTCCGGCAGGAAATTGCTTTCGTCGTTGAGAAGGACTGGCCCAGATTCACCTCTGGTAAACCAGAACGGTAAATGAGCATTCGTGCTCATACAGTGACCAAATTGATTTTCGACAATAAGGCTATTCCGTCATCTCAGCCGCTGTAATTGGCTTGGAGGAAATGGATGCTCATAACAGATAGAACCACTCGCGCTGGAAGTGCCGCTGGTTGTAGCGATGTTTTATGCATACTAAAAGTGCAGAGAAACGCGGCGTAAAAGTGCAGACCCTGCGCGGCTGTTGATTCAGGCGGCGCCCGATTCCGGTCGCAGGGCGCCGTCCGTCTCGCCATCGTCTCGCCATCACCCGCCGCACTAGCCTTCGAGCAGCAGCGACTCGGGATCCTCGGCAAGTTCCTTGACCCTGACCAGGAAACGCACCGCCTCGCTGCCATCGACGATCCGGTGGTCGTACGACAGGGCGAGGTACATCATGGGATGGATCAGCACCTGTCCATTTACGGCGATGGGCCGCTCCTGGATCTTGTGCATGCCAAGGATGCCGACCTGCGGAGCATTGAGGATGGGTGTGGACAGAAGCGAGCCAAATACGCCGCCGTTGGTGATCGTGAACGTACCTCCCTGCAGTTCGGCAAGCGTCAGCGAATCGTCGCGGGCGTGCTGGGCCAAACGGGCAATTTCCCCTTCAATGGCGGCGAAAGAGAGGCGATCTGCTTCCCGCAGGACCGGAACGACGAGCCCTTTGTCTGTCGAAACCGCGATCCCAATGTCGTAGTGTTGTTTGAGAATCATGTCTTCGCCGCGGATTTCGGCGTTCAGGGCGGGAAACGACCGCAATGCGCTGACGACTC